>ENA-ORBV01001751-ORBV01001751.1-microbial-mat-metagenome-genome-assembly--contig:-NODE-1751-length-47579-cov-11.756979_pt1 | contig 47579 bp, 27 predicted proteins | sample MGYA00237777_ERZ505514 | MGnify/ENA primary metagenome ERZ505514 (study PRJEB26160, sample SAMN06269048) | microbial mat metagenome | isolation source: Oligotrophic lake microbial mat | place... | reverse complement strand
CCCCCGCCCGCCCGCCATGGGTCACGAACGCCAGCGCTCCCATCTGATCGGCTCCGATTCGCTCCTCGTGGAGTGCGGCGAACTGCTGCTCGCGGCGGGACACGCGCTCGTGTCCGTCGTCAGCTCGACCCCGCGCATCGCGACCTGGGCCGCGTCGAAGGGCATCCTTGTCCATGGGCTCGAATCCGACTGGCGCACCGCGCTCGCCAAGGAGCCCTTCGACTGGCTCTTCGCGATCACGTATCTCGAGCTGCTGCCGCGCGCGGTCCTCGAACTCCCCCGCCGCGGCGCGATCAACTTCCACGACGGTCCCCTGCCGCGTTACGCCGGCCTCAACGCGCCCGTGTGGGCGCTGATGGCGGGTGAGCGCGAGTACGGCATCGCGTGGCACCTCGTCGAGCCGGACGTGGATACCGGCGACGTGCTCGTGCGGCGACAGTTTGAGATCGCACCCGGCGAAACGGCGCTGAGCCTCAACACACGCTGTTTCGAGGCCGCGATCGATAGTTTTGGCGAGCTGCTCGAGCACCTCGCGGCGGATGCGCTTGGGGTTGCCCTACCGCGCGCGCCCCAGGACCTCGCCCACCGCACGGTTTTCAAGCGGTCCGACCGGCCGGCGACCCTCGGGCTGCTGGACTGGCGTGCAGACGCGGCGGACCTCGCGCGCCTGGTTCGCGCCCTTGACCACGGGCGTTATCCCAATCCCGTGGCAGCGGCGAAGATCGCGCGCGCGGGCAAGGCGCTGATCGTGCGGGCCGCGAGAGACCTCGATCCGCCGCGCGCCGGCGCTCCCGGCGAAGTGCTGGAGGTTGGACCCGCGGGGCTCGTGATCGCGTGCGGCCAGCGAGCGCTCGCGATCACGGCGCTCGCGGACCTCGCGGGGACCGCCGTCGCGCCGGCGGACCTGATGGGTCGCCTCAGCCCCGGCGATGTGTTTGACGTACTCGATGCCGCCGCCCAAACCGAGCTCACCGACCTCGGCCGCCAACTGGCGCGCCGCGAACTGTTTTTCCAGCGGCGCCTGCTCGCACTCGAGCCCGTCGAACCGCCGCGCACCGACGGCACCTCCACCGCAGCGGCTCCGGCGACCGAGCCCGCGTTCGCGCAGGTCCCGTGCCCGGCCACCTGGGCGGAACTCGAGGCCGCGGACTTTGCGGCGCGCGCGAGCGCGGCGTTTGCCGTTTGGCTGGCGCGCATCGCGGGCAAACACCGCCTCCACCTGGGCTGGCACGACGCCGCCTCGCACCGCAGCCTCACGGCGCGGGCGGCCGGCCTCGTGGCGCGGGAAGTCCCGATCGAGCTCGACATCGCGCCGGACGCGAACTTCGAAGCCGCGGTGGAAGCCTGGCGCACGGATGCCAAAACGCTCGGTGTGGGCTTCCTGCGCGACCTTGTGGCGCGCCAACCGGAACTCACGGCGAACCCCGAACTCGCCCGCGGCGGGCTTTTGCCTGTTGCGGTCGAATGGCGCAGCGCGCTGCCCGCGGAGAGCAGCGCGCGCACGGCCGCGCTCACGCTCGTGGTTGCAACCGGCGACAAACAACTCGCGCTGGTCGGCGACGGCGCGCGGATCGACCGCAGTGGAGCCCGGGTCCTCGCGCGGCAGTTCGGCTCGTTCGCGCAAGCGCTGTCGCAGGCCGGTGAGACCGCGCTGCGGGACGTCGACCTGTTGTCCGCGTCGGAGCGCGAAGACGTCCTCTTCCGCTTCAATCGCACCGCAAAGGCGATCGGCGGGCCCGCGACGATCCACGCCGCGATCGCGGCCGCGGCGGCGCGCCACCCGGATCGCACGGCGGTGGTGTTCGAACACTCCCAACTGACCTACGCCGAACTCATCGCCCGCGCGGCGCAGCTCGCGCACCGCTTGTGTGCGCAGGGCATTGGACCCGGCGACCGTGTCGGCGTATGTGTGGAGCGCTCCCTCGATCTTCCGGTTGCGGTGCTCGGCGTGTTGCTCGCCGGCGGCGCGTACTTGCCGCTCGATCCGGCGTTCCCGGGCGAGCGCCTCGCGTACATGCTCAGCGACGGCGGCGCCAAAGCACTGGTCACGCAGGCGCGGCTCGACGGCCTGCTGCCCAATGTCGGTTGCCCCGTCGTGCGGCTCGACGCAGACGCCGCTGAACTCACCGCGTTGCCCGGGGTGCCCCCGGCGGACCGCACCGGCCCCGCGGACCTCGCGTACACCATCTACACCTCGGGCTCGACCGGGCGCCCGAAGGGTGTGCTCGTCGAGCACGCGCAGGCGATCAACTTTTTCGCGGGGATGGACGAACGCATCCCGCGGCGCGCCGGAGACCACCCGGGTGTGTGGCTGGCCGTGACCAGCCTCTCGTTCGACATCTCCGTGCTCGAGCTGCTCTGGACGCTCGCACGCGGTTTCGAAGTGGTGGTCTTCCTTGACCGCGCGCGCGCCGGCGCCGGCGCGAATCCCGCGTCCCGCGCGCATTTTGGCGCGCGCCAACGCAAGCTCGATTTCGCGCTGTTCCTGTGGGGCAACGACGACGGCCCTGGCCCCCAAAAGTACCGGTTGCTGCTCGAAGGCGCGCAGTTTGGCGACCAACACGGTTTCAGCTCGATCTGGACTCCGGAGCGCCACTTCCACGCCTTCGGCGGGCCCTACCCGAACCCGTCGATCGCGGCCGCGGCGGTGGCGGCAACAACACGTCAGATCGGGATCCGCGCGGGCAGTGTGGTGCTTCCGCTACACCATCCGATCCGCGTCGCCGAGGAATGGGGTGTCGTCGACAACCTCTCGGGCGGTCGCGTCGGCATCTCGTTCGCGTCCGGCTGGCAACCCAACGATTTTGTGCTCAATCCAGAAGCGTTCAAGGACGCTAAAAACCGGATGTTTGAGTCCATCGACATCGTGCGTCGCCTATGGCGTGGCGAGTCGGTGGCATTCAAGAACCCGATGGGGCAGGACGTCGAACGCACGACGTTGCCACGCCCGGTACAGGCCGAACTGCCGTTCTGGGTCACAACTGCGGGCAACCCCGAAACCTACCGCCAGGCGGGGGAACTCGGCGCAAACCTGCTCACCCACCTGCTCGGCCAATCGCTCGCCGAAGTGGGCGAAAAGATCGCGATTTACCGTGAAGCGCGCCGCGCCGCGGGCCACGACCCGCACGCCGGTGTCGTGACGCTGATGCTGCACACGTTCGTGGGCAAGGACGACGACGATGTCCGCGCCATCGTGCGCGGCCCGATGAAGGCGTACCTCGACAGCTCCGTCAACCTCGTCAAACAGTTCGCCTGGAGTTTCCCGGCGTTCAAGCGCCCGGCAGGCTCGACCCTGCCCGAAGTCGACCTCGACTCGCTGAGCACCGAGGAACAGGACGCGATCCTCGAACATGCCTTCGAGCGCTACTTCGAATCCAGTGGGCTGTTCGGCAGCGTCGAAACGGCGCTAGCCCAGTGCGAGCGCCTCGCGGCGATTGGTGTCGACGAAGTGGGCTGCCTCGTCGATTACGGCGTGCCGACCGAGAAGGTGCTGAGTGCCCTGCACGACCTCAACGAAGTGCGCCGCCGCTGGGCCGAGGGCCGCGGTGCACCCACCGCGCTGCCGATCCCCGGAGCAGCGGACGACGGTGCCCATTGGGGCTTTGCCGCTCAGATCGAGCGCCGCGGCGTGACGCACCTGCAATGCACACCTTCAATGGCGCGCATGTTGATGCTCGACCCGGACAGCCGCGCCGCGCTCGGGCGCATCCAACACCTGTTCGTGGGTGGCGAAGCGCTCGCACTCGACCTCGCGCGCGAACTCGTCGCGACGGTCCCCGGCACCGTCACCAACATGTACGGGCCAACCGAGACCACGGTGTGGTCAAGCACCGCCCAACTCGAGCGCCGCCCGGATGCCGTCACCATCGGTAGTCCGATCGCGAACACTGCTTTTTACGTCCTCGACGAAACCCGCCAACCGTTGCCGATCGGCGCCGCGGGCGAGCTGTGGATCGCGGGTGCAGGTGTCGTGCGTGGTTACCACGAGCGACCCGAACTCGACGCCGAGCGGTTCGCGCGCGACCCGTTCCGACCGGGCCAGCGGATGTACCGCACGGGTGACCTCGCCCGCTGGCGGCCCGACGGCCAACTCGACTTCCTCGGGCGTGCGGATGCCCAAGTCAAGATCCGCGGTTACCGCATCGAACTGGGCGAGATCGAAAGCCTTTTGGGCGAACATCCGAGTGTTGCCGAGGCCGCGGCAGCGGTGCGCGAAGATCGCCCCGGCGACGCGCGCCTCGTCGCCTACGTCGTCGCGCGCTCAGGCACCATCGATTCCGAGGTCCTGCGCGAACACCTGCGCCGGAACCTGCCGGAGTACATGGTGCCGAGCCTCTTCACCCAGCTCGCCGCGATGCCGCGCACACCCAACGGCAAGCTCGATCGCAAAGTGTTGCCCGCGCCCGAACACGCGTCGCGCGCCGAAGCGAAGACCCCCGCCGCGCCGCCCTCGGGCGAACTCGAAAGCCGCCTGGTGGACCTGTGGAAGCAGGTCCTCGGCCGCGACTCGATCGGCGTGGACGACAACTTCTTCGACAGCGGCGGCCACTCGCTGCTCGTCGTCCGCTTGCACCGCAGCTTGAAGGATCTGGTCGAGATCCCCATCGCTCTGACGGACCTCTACCGCTTCCCCACGATCCGCGGCCTCGCAACCCACCTCGGATCGGGCGAAGTGGACGCGGGTGCGCAGCGGGGTCTCGACCGCGCCGCCCAACGACGCGCGATGCTCGAACGCCGTCGGCGCAGCAACTAGAATCCCGGCCACCTGATGAGCGCTCCCACGGCTTCCGGCCAGAACGGCAACGAAATCGCGATCGTCGGTATGGCGGCGCACCTCCCGGGTGCGCGCGACGTGCGCGCCTACTGGACGAATCTGGCGAACGGCGTCGAGTCGATCCGCACCTACACGGACGAGGAGCTGCGCGCGGCGAAAGTGCCCGCGCACCTGCTCCACCATCCGCGCTACGTGCGCGCGGGCGCGCCGATCGACCAGATGGAATCCTTCGACGCGGAGTTCTTCGGCTTCAGCCCAAAAGAAGCCGCCATCCTCGACCCCCAGCATCGGCATTTCCTCGAAACCGCATGGGAAGCGCTGGAGGACGCGGGCCATCCGCCGGAGCGTTTCGAGGGCTCGATCGGCGTGTTCGGCGGCTGTGGCATGGGCGCGTACTTCGCGTTCAACCTGGTGACCAACCCGCAGCTCGTCGAGCAGGTCGGTTTGTTCCTCCTGCGCCACACGGGCAACGACAAGGATTTCCTGACCACGCGAGTTTCCTACGTGCTCGACCTCAAGGGGCCGAGCATCAACGTGCAAACCGCGTGCTCGACGTCGCTCGTCGCCGTGCACATGGCGGCGGCCAGTTTGCTGTCGGGTGAATGCGACATGGCGCTCGCGGGGGGTGTGACGATTGAGCTCCCCCACGGACAGGGTTACGTGTTCGAGGAGGGCGAGATCCTGTCGCCCGACGGCCACTGCCGCCCTTTCGACCACCAAAGCCGCGGCACTGTGTTCGGCAGCGGCTCAGCCATCGTCGTCCTGCGCCGCCTCGCGGACGCGCTCGAAGGCGGCGACCACATCTACGCCGTCCTGAAGGGCTCGGCGGTCAACAACGACGGCGCGGGCAAGGTCGGTTACCTCGCGCCCAGCGTCGATGGCCAAAGCGCAGCGATCGCCGAAGCACTCGCGATCGCCGAGGTTTCGCCCGAGTCGATCGGCTACGTCGAGTGCCACGGCACCGGAACGCCAATGGGCGATCCAATCGAGATCGCGGCGCTCACCCAGGCGTACCGCGGTGGCACGAAGAAATCGGGTTACTGCGCCATCGGGTCGGTGAAATCCAACATCGGACACCTTGACACTGCGGCGGGCGCGGCCGGACTGATCAAGGCTGCGCTCGCGCTGCAGAATGGCCTGATTCCACAAAGCCTGCACTTCGAAGCCGCCAATCCGAACATCCACTTCGACTCGAGCCCGTTCTTCGTGGCCGCGCAATCGCGTCGGTGGCCGCGCAGCAGCGCTCCGCGTTTCGCCGCGGTGAACTCCCTCGGTGTCGGCGGCACCAACGCGCACGCCATCCTGACGGAAGCTCCCGCGCGCACCGCCGCGGCACCGTCGCGCCAGCCCTACCAGTTGCTGACCTTCAGCGCTCGCTCGCGGGCTGCGCTAGAGGAGACCCAGGCGCGCTTCGCGAACCACTTGCGCGAGCATCCCGAGCTCGACCTCGCCGACGCGGCTTACACCCTGAGTGTCGGCCGCCGCGCGTTCGAGTACCGCCGCGTGCTCGCGGCCAAGGACGGCGCGGAAGCGCTCGCGATCCTCGCTGCCTCAGACCCGCAGCGCATCTTCACCCACCAGGCCCCCCCCGGCGCGGCGTCCGTCGTCTTCATGTTCCCCGGCGGGGGTACGCAGCACCCGCGCATGGGGCGCGGGCTGTTCGAGCGCGAGCCCGTGTACCGCGAGTGGATGCAGCGCGGGTTCGAACTGCTCAAGGCGCGCCACGGCATCGACCTTGGGCCGCTGCTGTTCGCGGCCGAAGGGGACATTCTTGCGGTCCGCCGCGAGTTGGAACGCCCCGCGCTCCAGTTGCCGGCGCTTTTCCTCGTGGAGTACGCACTCGCGCAGCTCTGGATGAGCCGCGGTGTGCAACCCGTCGCGTTGATCGGCCACAGCATGGGCGAAAACACCGCGGCCTGCGTCGCGAGTGTGCTGTCGTTCGAGGACGCGCTCGGCCTCGTCGTGCTGCGCGGGCGCCTGTTCGAAACCATCCCCGAAGGCGGAATGCTCTCCGTTCCGCTGCCCGCCGCGGAACTCGAGGCTCTGCTCGCCGGCGAGCTCGATCTTGCCACCGTCAACGCACCCGCGCTGTGCGTCGCGTCCGGACCGGTCGCGGGCCTCGCCTTGCTCGAGCGGCGGCTCGCGGAGCGCAGCGTCGAGGCGCAGCGCATCCCGATCGCGATCGCGGCGCACTCGCGCATGCTCGAGCCGATCCTCGAGGAGTTCCGCGCGTACCTGCGCAGCATCCGACTGCACGCGCCGAAGATTCCCTTTGTCTCCAACCGCACGGGCGATTGGATCACACCGGCCCAGGCGATCGACCCCGACTACTGGGTCGCGCACCTGCGCGGCACGATCCTGTTCAGCCAAGGCGTGCGCACGCTCCTCGCAGGTGCGGGCCCGCGCATCTTGCTCGAAGTTGGCCCCGGTCGCACGCTGAGTTCGCTCGCGCGCCAACAGCCGGACCTCACCCCCGGGCAAGTGTGCATCTCGTCCCTGCGCCATCCGGACGAAAAGATCGCCGACGAGGCCTTCCTGCTCGCCGTGCACGGGCGGCTCTGGGCCGCGGGGTTCCCGCTCGACACGGCCGCGCTCTGGAAAGGCGAAAAGCGCCGGCGTCTGCCCCTGCCGGGTTACGCCTTCCAGCGCCAACGGTATTGGATCGAGCCCGGCCAAACCCAAAGAACCGACGCGGCCGAGCACCTGGTTCGACAGGACCGCGTCGAGGACTGGCACTTTGCGCCGATGTGGCGCGAGCGGCCCCTCGCGCGCACCCAAGCGGTCGGTGGGCGCTGGCTGTTCTTCGTGGACGACGCGGGGCTCGGCCGACGCCTTGTGGACGAACTGCGCAGCCGCGGCGGCGACGTGGTCACGGCGCGCGCGGGTGACACGTTCCACCGCCTTGGGCCGGACGAGTTCACCGTCGCGCCGGAGCACGGCCGCACGGGTTATGACCAGTTGCTGCACGAGCTGGCGCACGAAGGCCGCCTCCCGAACCGCATCGTTCACCTTTGGAGCCTGACCTCGGACGACAGTTTCCGCCCGGGTTCGAGCTTTTTCCACCGCAACCAGGAACGGGGCTTTTGGAGCCTGTTTTTCCTCGGCCAGGCGCTGATCGGGGAGGGTTCCCCCGAGCCTGTGCACATGGTCGCAGTGGCCAACGGCATGCAGTGCATCGCCGACGGCGCGCTGCGCCATCCGGACAAAGCGACCTTGCTCGGCCCCGCGAAGGTCCTGCCGCGCGAGATCCCGGGACTCACGTGCCGTAGCGTCGACGTCGATCTTCCCCACGCACCCGTGGGAGTGCTCGCCTCGCGCCGCGGATACCGCACTGCGCAGGCGCGGATCGTCGAAGACCTGTTGGCCGAGTTCGCCGCGGCCCCCGGCAACGAAACGATCGTGTGGCGCGGCGGCCGGCGCTACGCGCAGGAGTTCGAACGCGCCGTTCGCCCCGCGGATTCGGCGGCCCCCAACGGTCGCCTGCGCGAACGGGGTGTGGTGCTGATCACGGGCGGTCTGGGTGGTCTGGGACTCGCCGCGGCGCGTGAACTCGCGCGCGCGAAAAAAGCGCGGCTCGTGCTGCTCGGCCGCAGCCGGATGCCCGAACGGGACCGGTGGGCGTCCATGCTCAAAACATTGGATCCCGCCGAACCCGCGGCGGTGCGCCTGCGCAAACTGCTGGAGTTGGAGGCACTCGGCGCCGAAGTTCTGTGCCTGTGCGCGGACGTCACCGACATCGAGGAAATGCGCGCGGCGCTGGCGGAAGCGCGCAGCCGCTTCGGCGCCATCCACGGTTTGCTGCACACCGCCGGTGTGATCGACGACGGGCTGGTCGCCGCAAAGGACCAGGCATCCGTCGAGTCCGTGCTCGCGCCCAAGGTCCACGGCACGCAGGTGCTCGACGAACTCCTACGCGGGGACCATCTCGACTTCTTCGTCACTTATTCCTCGACGAGCGCGGCCACGGCTCCGCTCGGCCAGGTGGATTACGTCGCCGCCAACGCATTCCTCAACGCTTTTGCACAAAGCCGGTCCCCGTCGAGCACGTACCACGCCGCGGTCGGTTGGGGTGTGTGGAGCGACGTTGGCATGGCCGCGGGTGCGCTGCAGGCGCGCTCCGCCGCCGGGCCGCGGCTCTTGCCCGCGCGCCATCCGATGTTCACGACGCGGCGCGGCGATGGGCGCGGAACCACGGTGCTCGAGTCGGCCTGGACGGCCGCATCGCAGTGGGTCCTCGACCAGCATCGCAGCGGCCACGGAACGGCACTCCTGCCCGGCAGCGGAACGGTAGAGCTCGCGCGTGCCGCGCTCGACGAAATCGGCGAGCGCGGTCCCTTCCAGATCGCCGACCTGACCTTCTTTCGGCCGCTCGTGGTGCCCGATCAGGGCGCAACGCGCGTTCGTGTGCGGCTCGAGCCGGACGACGAGGGATTCGCACTCGATGTCCAGAGTCTGACGACGCTCGACGACGGCCGCAGCGGCTGGCAATCCCACGCGCAGGCCCGACTGCAGCTCGCGCCGCTCGCGCGGCCGGAGAACTTCGACTTGGACGGCGCGCGCGCGCGTTTTGGCCTCGCCCGGCGCGCGGAGCCAAACGGGCACATCACAACGCGCCAGGCTGCGCACCTTGGGTTCGGCGCCCGCTGGCGCGTGCTGCGCACGCTGTGGATCGGCCCCGAGGAGGGCTTGGGCGAGATCGCGCTCGATCCGCGTTTTGGCTCCGACCTAGAGGCCTTCCGCCTCCACCCCGCGCTGTTCGACCTTGCGACGGGCTTCGGCCTCGAGGCCGCCGCCGCGTACGACGACCGCGCCCTGTGGGTGCCGGTCAGTTACCGGCGCATCCGCATCCACGGTGACCTGCCGGCGCGCATCTTCGCGCACGCCCGGATCCGACCCGCCCGCCGCGGATCAAGCGGTGTCATCAGCCTCGATGCGACGCTCACCGATCCGGAGGGCAACGTGCTCGTCGAGGTCGAGGACTTCGCGATGAAGCGCCTCGACGTCGGTGCCGATGTTGCGCTGGCAAAGCGGGCGCGCGCCGCGGAGCTGCAGTTCGACGAACGGGGTCCGGGCGGCGACCGGCCGCAGTCCGCGGCGGAGCGTGTGCTCGCCGAAAACATCACCCAGGGCATACCGCCGGAAGTTGGAGCCCGGGAACTGTTGAACCTGATCGACCACGGCCAGGAGCGCACACCGATCATCAGCTCCATGGATCTCGTGGCGCTTGTGCGCCAAACGGAGCTTGGAGCACGCGCGGCGCGCACCGATGAAACCGTGAGTTTCGCGCGCCCGGAGCTCGATAGCGCCTACGTCGAGCCGCGGGACGACCTCGAGCGCACCCTCGTGGGTTATTGGCAAGAGCTCCTGGGTGTCGACCGCGTCGGCGTGGAAGACAGCTTCTTCGACCTCGGCGGACACTCCCTTATCGCGGTGCGGTTGTTCGCGAAGATCCGCAAGACATTCGACGTCGATTACCCGATCTCCGTGCTCTTCGAAGCACCCACGGTCGCGCGGGTCGCCGATCTGCTGCGCGAAACCCTCGGGGCGAGTGTGCCCGCACCCGCGGAAGCGGGAGCAGCGGCACCCGCGCCCGCCGCACGGCCGCGGCGGTATGTCCACATCGTGCCGATGCACCCCGCCGAAGGCAGCGAGCGCACGCCGTTCTTCCTCGTGGCCGGGATGTTCGGCAACGTGTTGAACCTGCGCCACTTGGCGGGGCTCGTCGGCCGAGATCGGCCGGTCTTTGGCCTGCAGGCGCGCGGGCTGTTCGGCGACCACGAACCCCACACCACGTTCGAGGAAGCGGCGCGCGATTACCTCGAGGAGCTGCGCAGCGTCCAGCCCAACGGCCCCTACATCCTTGGCGGTTTCTCCGGGGGCGGCCTCGCGGCGTACGAGATGGCGCAGCAACTCAACTCGGCGGGCGAGGAAGTCGCGCTGCTCGTGCTGCTCGACACCCCGCTCCCCATGCGGCCGGTCCTCACGCGCGCGGACAAGTTGAAGGTCCATACTCAGAACCTGCGCGCCCAGGGGGCGAAGTACCTGACCGAGCGCATCGCGGGCCGTCTGCGCTGGGAAATCGCGCGCTTCCGCCGCCGCTTCGACGACTTTTCCGACGAGGCCGCGCCGACCGCGTTTCACTCCAAGACCATCGAAGCGGCGTTCCGCGCGGCGCTGCCCCGCTACCGCGTCCAGCCGTTCAATGGCCGCGTTGTGCTCTACCGCCCGAAACTCGACCGGCGCTACGACTTGGGCAACGGCCGTTTTGCGAGCGCCGCGCGCGAACTCGTGTACCCCGACAACGGCTGGTCACCTTTCCTGGCCGACCTCGAAGTCATCGAGGTGCCCGGCGACCACGACGCCATGGTGCTGGAGCCCAACGTGCGTGTCCTGGCGGGTCGCCTGCGTCGCGCCATCGAACAAAGCGAAACGTCGACGCGAGCGAACTGACCTCCCGGCCCGCTCGACGGCGCCCATCAGTGGTGGGTGCGCAGGCCGTTGCTGAAGTACAGCATGCCCTGCGCGTCGGGGTCGTAGCCGACGACCTGGAAGTGGACGTCGAGTGCGGCGTTCGGGGCCGCAAACGTCAGGTCGAGTTGTCCCTGCGGTCCGAGCAGCACTGGCAGCGAAAAATCGGGCGATGGGTAGAGCTTGCCGTCGAAGCCGGGGATCGGCAGCGACCATGCGCTGACTCCGATCGCCAGCCACGCCAAGCCAAACGGCTTGCCGCCGCGCAGCGACAGGCGCAGCGGCGAGCCCGGTTCGAGGGTGCCAAGGCCCACGAGATTCGGCACGTGGGGTGTGAACTTTGACGCGGTATCGGCAAGACGCCAAGGCATCATCGGCAGGTCGAAGGCGACGAGGCCGATGTCAACAACTCCTCCAAACGCGGGTTGTTGTGCGGCGGGAGTTATAGGCAACGTTGTCGACGACGTGTGGAACGCGACGTGTGGACGCCCAAGGGAGTCCATTGCGGCGGTTGGAAGGTAGTCCGTCGCCTCACCACCGATGAATGTCGAATAGAGCAGAGTCGACCCTAGGACGTCGAACTTGGTCACGACAACATCCGGTGAGGGAAACGCGCCGATATAATTCTGGAACAACGCGTCCGGAGTTGTCGGCCAACCAGGTTGGTTCTGACTGCCAACCGCGGTCAGGTTGCCTGCGGCGTCCACCAGCGCCGACGCCAGGAACCCGCCACCCCCGCCGCCTCCACCGATGTAGGTCGACCACACGAGTCCCGACCCGTCGGCCAAGATCTTGGTCGCAAAGCCATTGCCGGATGCCGTGGGGAAGTTGGAAAACGCACCGACCGTGGTCGGATAGTCGGAGAAGGTGGGCAGCGTCTGCCCCACGATGTACACGGCCCGCGCGGCATCGACCGCAAGGCCCCAGGGTGTGTCCGCGGCGCTTCCACCGACGTAGGTGCACCAAAGAAGCTGCGAGCCGGTGGGATCGAGCTTGCCCACCACCGCGTCAGTCGAGTCCGCAGGCGAAGTCTGGAAAGCACCCGCCGTGGTGGGCACGGGCCCCGTCGTCGAGTTGCTGTTGCCCGTGAAGTACACGTTCCCATCGGCATCGCTCGCCAGCGCATTGATGCGCGCGATGGGGAACCACGTCGCGAACACCACCTCCGACAGGTCGGCGCTCAGGCGCACGATCATCCGGTCTTGAGGGTTTTTGACGGTGTCGAAGGCGCCGGGGGTGGCGGATAGGGCCGTTGGCGGTGCGCTCGACACGGGCGCGACGCACAGAACGACATCGCCGTTCGGCGCGAGACACATCGCCGAAACGAGTTCGGAGTAGTCGCCCCCGAAGAACGTGCCGTGCGTCATGTGGCCGGATTGCCCGTCAAGACGCATCACGAAGACGTCGCTTCGACCAGGTGCCGGGTTGTGCACCGATTGGTATGCGCCCGGCGTCGAGGGAAAATCCATGGACCAGGTTTGGCCGGTGATGACCAGTTGTTCCCCGTCAACGGCCATCGCCACGGCCTGATCGGATGAACTGCCGTCAAGAAACGTCGCCCACTCAAGTTGGTCAGCTGCGGGACTCAACTTGCCGATCCAGATTGAAGTGCCGCCCACCGTGTCGGGTTGAAAGGCACCCGGTGTCGTAGGCATCGCGGACGTGGCCTTGGCGAGCACATAGACACTTCCCTGTGCGTCCACGGCGATGTCGACCGGTTCTTCGAAATCACCCGTGCCCAGGTACGTGCAGTAAAGCAGTGTCGGGTCGATCACGAGCGGGTGCTTGGGATTCCATTCGGGAGCGCTGAAACCAAATCCCAAGGGCTGGTCCTTCGCGAGCGCGCGGTACTCGACCGCGACCTTGGTGCGCGATCCGTCCTTGGGGTCCACTTGCCAGCACGCGCCGATGCGCTGCTCGACCGGTCCACCCACCAGCAGCAGTCGTAGGGAGCCATCGTTGCGCAGCTCCATCGCGGCGGCCCCTTCGACGCCGATCGTCAGTGCCCCCAAGTCCGCGCCCGGTGCGAGCAAGAGGTCATAGGCAAACGACACACCGTCGGGTCGCACGGCGATGTCGATTCCCGGTGCCACGTCGCGGTAGATCACCGACGCAAAAGTCGGCACGTCGCTGGCCGAACCGCTGGCCTGGAAAAACGAGGTGCGACCCGGAAGCTGGCGAATGCCGTCGAGGCGCTCGGCGGGCCCCGGCAACCGCAGGGTCACCACACCCTCCGTCCCTCTAAACACCATCGCATCGTCCAGCAGCGTGAGCTCCACCGCCGGCGCCCGCGCCCAAAACCGAACCTCGTCAGCCCATTGACCCCGATTGGCGACGAGGCCGACGTGTCCGACCGCGCGCAATCCCGCGAACTCGGGTGTTCCCCCCGGGGGCGCCGACAAACCCGCAACCGACGAGAGGGCCGAAACAGCAACGTGCAAGGCAAGGGCAACCAGATCCATGGGGAGTCCGTCTCGAGGGGGCCAGCTTGGGTCGGCAAGCGATTGTTCCAAGTTTGTCCTTGCAATGGCTGTGTTGGGGGGGGCAAAGTCTGCAAATCTTCTGTTCCCCGCGTTCCCGGGTCCTTCCAGGGCCGCGGACCGGGCAACAACTACGCGGTGCGGTTCCTGAACTCCTACCAAGGTCTCGTAACCCGTGACGGAGGGGGCGCGCTTTTCACGACCGACGGCGGAATCACTTGGAACGAATCCTCCACCCCCGACACCGTCCGAAAACAGCTTCGCCACACGTTCGCGCTCTCAGAGGAGGCCGTCTGGACCGTGGGTAGCGACGGCAACGTCGTGAAGTCGACGACAAGGGGCGACGTCTGGTTCCACCTCAACTACGCAGACCCCGTCCTCAACCGCAACGGCCAAGCGGCGTCGCTCTACGACATCTGGATGTTCGATCAGTTCAACGGCATCTGCGTCGGTGAAGAGGGAACCCTTGCGGCCACGGACGATGGCGGCGTCACCTGGGCGTCCATCGCGCTGCCGACCACCTTCTTCGACATCACCAACGGCTCATCCATCCTGAACGAGCCCGGCGACATCTACCGCATCCACTTCTTCGACAGCGACAACGGCATCGTCAGCGCCGACAACGGCCGCATTCTGCTCACGGACGACGGCGGTGTGTCGTGGACGCTCGGGAACCTGAGCAGCCACTACTGCGGGGCTGCCGGTGCCGCCGGCGACCTGGAGCTGTGGTCGATGTCCTTCGATGGCAACGAAGGTTGGCTCGTAGGTGGCAACGGCACGAACAACGGTCACGTGTTCCACACGACCACCGCGGGCGCTTCGTGGGCGCACGTGGACTACGCCGTCCCGATCGATCCGATCGTCGAGGCCCTCTGGATCAGCGGAACGGGAGGCTGGCAGACGTTCTACGGTGTTGCTGCGCTGGGCAATGGCAAGGCCGTTTTTTCGGCGCCGGCGACTCGAACACGGACTACATGGAGCGCATTGCCCTGTCCAAGAAGTCGGCGAGTCCGTACGGGCTTGCATTCGGGACGAACGATCTGCTGCTTCGGACCGACGATCAGGGCGACTCGTGGACTGCCAACACGGCCGCGCACACGATCATGAAGTGCTTGACCTTTGCGGGTGAAACCGACATCGCCTATCTCGGCGGATACAGCGGCACCGTGTTCCGCACGGACGCCGGCGTCCTCTTCGACGGCGATCTCAGTTGGGTGGGAGCGCAACTGCCCGACACGGACCACCCCGTGCTGGGGCTCGCTTTCCTCGACGCGGATACGGGTTATGCCGTCACCGGTGGGATGAAGGCCTGGTGGACGACAACGGGCGGCGCCAACTGGGCCGAGGTCGCCATCTCGAGCCCGCCCAGCACCCAGGCGCTCAACGCGGTTGCGACGTTTGGCGATGGATCGCGGGCCATCGCCGCCGGGGCGGCCGGGCTTGTGCTCGTTCGCAACGGAACCCGCTTCCAGGTTGTCGACCTGAGCGGACTGATCGGAGCAACGCAGTTGAACGACGTCGCCATCCTTGGTGGCGGAACGCGGATCGTCGTCGCGGGCAATGACGGTCTGATCGTCGGGTGGGCAGGAAGCGACTTCGCTGACGCCCTCGTCCCGTCGAACTGGTTTGTCCCGAAGAGCATGACCGAAACGTCGATTGTCGCGGTCAGCTTCGACGCGGTCGACCACGGGTTCGCGATCGGACAGCAGGGGCTCGTCGTCGAGTACGACTGATCCAAAATCCGGGGCGCGGGCAGCCCGCAGGGGTGTCCTCGTCCCTCGCCCGGCCACTTGGCGTGGCAACGGTTGCGTCGCGAAACTGCACGCTCGCCATCGGCGCCCGCACGGCATGCGCGTCCGACGCGTGCTTCGCCGGAACGTTCAGCGGGCGAGGAAGCGCGCTTCCGGGCGGAAGCGGTTCAGGATTGCGCCCAAAAGAGGCACGCCGGCCGCTTCGATTTGTTCCGACGCGCGCACGAGGTCGCGTTTGAGCGTGCGGCGCGCGCGCAGCACGAGCACCACGCCGTCCACCTGATCGAACATGAGGCGCGCTTGGGGCCCCTCGGACAGGGCGGGCGCGTCGATGATCAAAACTTCGGTGTCGGCGGCGAGTTCCGCGAACGTGTTGCGTGCGCCCGGCGTCAGGAGTTCGCCCGGGATGGCCGCGCGCGGGGTGCCGCCGGGCACGAGACGCAGAAACTTGCCCGGGTCGACGTCGCGCACGCAGCGTGCGAAGTCCGCCCGCCCGTCCAAAAGGTCCGAAAGGCCCGCGATCGGCGCCACACCCAAGTAAGCCGCCGCCGCGGGTCGGTGCACGTTGGCCTCCAGGAGAACGGTGCGCCGGCGCAAGTTCTGGGCGAGCTCCCAGGCGGTCACGCAAGCAAGGAGCGTCGTGCCGGCACCCGGCTCGACTGCCGTAAAAAGCACCCGGGCCGACGAGCGCCCCACACGCGGCGCAAGGCGCGTCCAAAGGGACTCGGCGCGTCCGCCCAGTTCGGCAATCAGCGCTTCGATCGGCGCGCGGTGTCCGGACGGCGCGCCCGCGGCGGCGCCGTTCACGCGGCCCTCCCGTCCGAGCCGAAGGTGCGCGCGTCGCGCGCCTTCAACTCGCGGGCGGTGCGCAGCTCCGGCACCACGTCGAGACTCGGAAGACCAAGGATCCGGGCGGCCCCGCCCGGATAACGCACACGGGGCTCGATCAGCTGACGGCCGATCGCGAGGGCGCAGCCGAGCATCAGGCCACCCAGGATGCCCGCAATCAGCAGCTTCGCACGCGCTGGACCTTCCTTGTCCGCGGGCAGGCTGCCGTGCTGCAGCACACTCAGGTTGGTTTCGCCCTGCAGGTCGATCCCCGCGAGCAGCTCCATGCGGTTGAAGTTCGCGGCGATGTCCTCGAAAGCCGCCTGTTCGCGGCGGATCTCCTGGTCCATGCGCTCGTGCAGGTCGGTGCACACCTGCCATACCTTGTAGCGCTCCTGGACACGCTCGAGCTCGGCGACGTAGTTCTCGATCCGCGTCCGCAGGCCGCGCTCCGCAACCTGGAGTTGCGATTGCTGGCTGACGAGGCTCGGGTAGAGCGGGTTGTCGCGCTCCTCGCGGATTTCCTGCCCGTCGCTGACCTCGCGCGGTGTGGTGCGCATGCGGGCGAGCAAATCGGTGATATCGATGTCGAGATCGTTTTCGCGCTTCAGGCGCTCGCTCGCGACGAGGCGCTGGCTGGCGAGGTCGCGCTTGCGCTGCAGAAGCGCGTTGTAATCGGCTTCGAGGGCCGAATACTCGGGGTTGGGTACCGTGCGCGAGGAAATCAGGACCGATTCGCGCGGCGGTGTGCGCGCCAGCAACGCGGCAAGCCCTTCGAGCAGGGCCGCGTTCTCGCGCAGTTGCGTCTCTGCGGCAAACAGCTCCGCGCGCAGGTTCTCGCGCTCGCGCACCAGCAATTCACCCTGGCTGTCGATCGCGACGAGGCCGCAGTCCGCGATGTGTGTGTTCTTGACGAGGCGTGCTTGGTCCACGCGGTTTTCGACCGCGGACAGTTTGTCCTTCAGCGGGTCGACACGCCGCTGCACGGAAAAGTGCTCCCGGTGGCGGCGGATGTAGGCGTCTACGAGGGCGTTCGTGATGCGCTGTGCTTTTTCCGGCGCCGTGGTCGTATGCGATACGCTGATCACGTTCGAGCCAAACTCCGCGCGCAGGGACGTGGCGAACCGCAGGGATTGGACCGCAGTGCGCTCCATTCCGGGACCCGGCTCGACCGCGCCTTCGGGGGAGCCCGCGCGCATGGCGATCATCAGCGACTGCAACTGGTGCATCACGAGCACGTGCAGCGGCGTTTCGTCAGAGTCGAATCGGCTCGGGTCGGGCGGAGCGAGGATGTAGTCGGCACCGAGCTCCGCGACGACCTCCTTCAGGATGCGCTCGTCGCGCAACAGGTGGAGCTCGTCCTCCATCGTCGGCCGAGTTTCACGCGCGTTTGGCGGTCCCAACACGGACTCCGACGTCACCTGCTCGCGCTCGCCGATGCGCAGCAACAGTTTCGCGTCCGAGCGGTAGGTGTTGGGCTGGCTCGCACCCCACAGAAGCCCCCCTAGAAAACCCGCCAAACCGCACATCAAGACCGTGATGCGCGAGCGCAGGAGGCCAAAAATCACGACCTCCTGCAGGTCGAAGGCGGTGGCACTGCCGTCGTCCGACGACGGGTCTTCCTCGAGTTCGTTGCGCAAAGCTGTGAGGGGGGGAGAGCGCGCCCGGGCGCCAAGGGGGGCGCGCGGGCGGCGCGGGTCAGGTCGTCGGGATCACCACGGGCAACGGGATCATCCGTCGAATGTAGTTGTCCATCCAGATGCCCACGCGGTCGATCGGCGTGTTGGGCACGTAGATCAGGTCGTAGGGCTGCAGGAAGATCGCTTCCTTATCGCCCCAAAACTCGGGCCGGGCGTCGATCTTCCAGGCCATCTGCTTTTGGGACACCGGATCCCACCGCACCAGGAGGGTGTTGCTGAGCCAGGCGGAGTTCTTCAAAAAGCCACCGGCGCGGGCGAGGGCCTCGGGCAGCGTCAGGAGCCCGTCCGCGCGCAGTTCGATCGCGCCCGGGGTCGCAACCTCGCCGAGCACACTGACGTTGCGGATGCCGCGCAGGCGCACACCCACGGCGATCGTGCCCGCCCCGAAGCGCTCAGCGTAGACCTGCGCCAGGCGCTCCTCCAGTTGAGGCATGAGGAGCCCCGCCACCTCGTGGGTGCCAAGGACCCCAAATGCCGCCGTGCCGTCCTCGAGCACCAGCACGGGCACCCCGCCGACGTCCTCACCGGGCAGCCAAAGCTCGAGTTGGTCCCCTGGCGCAACGACCGATTCCGGCGCGATGCGGGTCGCGTTGACTTCCTGGGCGAGCTGGCCGATGCCCGGTCCCTGGGATGTGGCGCATGACACGAGGGTCGCAAGGAGGGCGATGGCCAGCAGGGGGCGCAACGGGTGGGACATGGCGTGGGGGGGCTTCAGCTTCGGCTCCGTCGTGGGTCGGGGGGCCGGCGAGGCAGTGGCTCGCCGTTTGGATCGGCCGTGCAAGCCACTCCACCATACCGGCGGCGCAGGACACGCTCCAATCGGGGGACGGCCAGCCGCGCCGCGGGCCCTCAATCCGGCACACCGCGGTCGACCCGGACGAGACGGCCCTCCCGGTCGAACACCAGTGTGGTCGGGATTGGGAGGCGCAGGAGGTCGACCAGATCGTCCAGCCCGCCCGCATTGTCTGCGTCTGAAAGGGAGACGAAGTGGGCGGCCACGCGTCCCTGGGTGGAGCGCTCAAGGAGCGCAGCCGCACGCTCCCAATCCCCGCGCGCGTCGACGGAAATCGCGAGCACCGCGGGACCGTCCGGGTCTCCTGCGCGCTCGCCAAGGCGCGCCAGCTCGCGCACGCAGGGCTCGCAGTAACTGGCCCAAAAGTGCACGAGAAGGCCGCGCTCGGCGCCGAGTTCGCGGATGCTGCGCCGCAGGGGCGCAGCGTCGCGATCCGACAGCACGAGGTCGGGGCCGAGTTCCCCGACGTCGAGGTCCAAACCCGCCGGCAAGGGGTCGCGCAGGCGCGTAGGGCGGGCGGGCAGCGCCTTGGGTTCGCCGGCGCCGCGCTCGAGCAACACGCGCGCGCCGCGATCCACCGACCCGAAGGCCTCGACGACACCGTCCGGCCAGCGCACTTCGAGGGTCGCGGACTTCGCCGCGCCGAGCCCGAAAACGAGCTCCGCGGGCCCGCAGGAGATGAACCCTGCACCGCGCGCAACCACCTGGCTCGTCGCAGCTCCGCCAGCGTACGCGGTCACGGTGGCGCCGACCCCTTCCCAGTTCGGCCCGTCGTTCGCGAGCCGCACCTTCGCGAAGCTAACCCCGTCCCCCAACTCGTTGCGCAGGAGCGCGTGTCGACCGCGCTGCAGATGGTGCGCAAACAGATCCAGGTCCCCGTCGTCGTCGAAATCCGCCGCCACGAGTCCGCGGCCGTCCAATCCGGAGTCCGCTCCCGACAGGTCGGAGAGGTCATCGAAGCGGCCGTCGCCGCGCCCGAGGAAAAGTTTGTCGCGCTCCTTGCCGTTGAACGTGACGCCGCGTCCGTACATCTCCCGCGCCCAGGGATGCATGAACCCTTCTTCGATTTCCTCGTCGCGGTGGGTGTGCTCCACCTGGAGGTCCAAGGAAGACGCCACCACGTGGCGCCAGAAAGCACTTCATGTGTCCTCCGGCAAATCGCCGGTCACGAAGCCGTTGACGCAAAACACGTCCGCATGGCCATCGAGGTCGAGGTCGGCGAGGACCGTCCCGAAGGCCCAACCCGCATCCCGAGCGGGATAGTCGTCGGGGCCATCCTCCAAACCGCTGTCGCTGCCGAGGAAAAGTCCGTTCCCGTTGGCCATCCGCATCAGTTCGCGGACCTGGGCGTCGCGTGCCCCACCCCCGACGCGCCCGAGGACGCGCTTGCCAGCGGCGGACTCCGGCCCGACAACGTAGAGGTCGAGGCGACCGTCGGAGTTCACGTCACCCCACAACGCGCCCATGCTGTTGCCGCGCTCTTCGACTCCCAGCTTCTCGGCGACGTCCTCGAAGCGCCCATCCCCGACGTTGCGAAAAAGGCGGTTGGAGCCAAAGTTGTTGGCGACATAGAGGTCCTGGCGTCCATCGCGATCAAAGTCCGCAGCGGCGGCCGCGTAAGTCCAGCGCGTGTCGAACAGGCCCGCTTCGCGCGTACGGTCGACAAACCGCTCGCCTGCGACGTTGACGAGCAAGTGGTTTGGCGCGCCGTTGGTCGCCTCAAGCCAGGAATCGTTGCGCGCGCGGTCCATGCGCCCGTACGCGGCGACGAACAGGTCGAGCCAGCCATCGCCCTGCGAATCGAACGCCACGAGCGACGACGCCGCCGTGACCACACGCTCGCCCATCGTTTCGGTGCGGTCCTCGAAGCGCCCCTCGCCGGCGTTCCTGAAATAACGCACGGGGCTGCCTTCAATCGAGCGGTCGGGAAGTTCGCGGCCGTAATAGCCGAGGCACAGGTCGACCCAACCATCGCCGTCGACGTCGAAGAACACGGGCCCCGTGCCACCGCCGGGAAGCGCGACACCGCGGGCCTCGGCCTGCTCGGTGAACTGCCCATCCCCGCCGTTGATGTAGAGGAAGTTGCGCAGCGAGCTCGGCACGAACACATCGAGCCATCCGTCGCCATCCACATCCGCGACCGCGAGGCCCTGCCACCCGTCGCTGTCGTGGCCCGGACGGCCAAACCTCAATCCCGCGTGTGCAACACCCGCGGAGCGGCTGACGTCGGTGAACATCGGTTCGCGCTGGTGGCGCACCTCGAGTTCGCGCAGCTCGAGCCCGCCGACCCGCCATCCCGCGGGCGAATACACGACGCCGAGCCACATCCGTCCGCGCAGCGATTCCCGCCCGCCGGTCGCGGTTTCGCCGATCAGTTCGAGCGACACGTCGACACGGCCCCAACTGGGCGGTTTGGTCTGCTCGAACTCCGCGCCACGCACTTTCAGGTGCACATGCTCGACCCGGCGCCAGGGCCCGATGCGCGCACGCCACGCATCGAGCATTCCGGCCCGGTCCACGGCGCGCGCCCGCAGGGGATCGAGCGCTTTCGACGTCGCGCCGCGCGGCAGGGCCACTGCGCTCGCCTGCGGCGCGGAAAACGGATCGTGGCCGAGGAAGTCGTCTGCAAACCAATCCGCTGCGCCGGTGAAGTCGCGGATCTGCATCTTGCTCGAGAGCGCCGTCAGTCGGTCCACGACCCCTTGGGTCAGGAATTCGACGTCGCGCACGAGCACGACCGGCCGTTTGGGCGCCGCGAGCGCCGTGCCGCGCCCACCCCCGTTCGCCACCCCGTTCGCCACCGCGTGCACGACCGCGGCCGCAGACGCATCCGCATCCGCCGCTGCGATGCTGGGTTTAGACGGGGGCGACGACTGGCGCACGTCCGTCCCCGCCGCGCTCGCGGCAGCGCTGGGTTGCGCGCTCCCCCGACCACAGCCGGACGACAGTGCCGCGGCCAAGAGGCATAAAAGCGCGCGCGCAGGCGCAGTGTGCGGTGTCTGCCACATGGGGGTTTCGGGCGCAAAGCGTAACCCGAGCCGCGCGCGGTGGCGGCGATTTCCGCGGACACGGCAATTTCCCGGGCGCGCGGATTCCGAGGACGGCCGGGCGGGCGCACCCCGCAGGGCCAGATTCGGCGCACGCCGACCCGACGCTGACGGAAATCCCCCGATTGCGTCCGTGGGCCACGGGGGCGGGCTGTGCTCAGCCGCCGACGGGGCGGTCGAACACGAGGGTCTCTTCGAGCGGGCGACGCTCGAGCGCGTGTGCGGGCACCTGGCAATCCGCGGCCGGATAGCCGACGGGGATGAGCATGTACGCGCGCTCGTGCGCCGGCCGTCCGAGCAACTGCCCCAGGAACCCCATCGGGCTCGGCGTGTGGGTCAGCGTCGCGAGCCCCGCGTACTGCGCCGCCGCGAGGAGCATGCCCACTGCGATGCCCACCGATTCCTCGCTGTAATAAACCTGGCCGCCGTCGTCGCCGCGCACCAGCCGGAACACGACGATCAGCCAGGGTGCAACCTCGAGGTACGGCTTGTCTTCGTCGGTGCCAAACGGCGCAAGGTCGAGGAGCCAGCGCGCGCTCGCCCGGGACTGGTAGAACTCGCGCTCCGTGGCCTGTGCGGCGGCGCGGATTGCGTGCTTCAACGCGGGATCTCCAACGGCGACAAAACGCCAGGGCTGTTTATTCGCGCCGCTGGGAGCGCTGCTCGCCGCGCGCACGATCCACTCGATGGTGGCGCGGGACACCGGTTCGTCGCTGAACTGGCGCACGCTGCGCCTCTGGCGCAGGACCTCGTAACACGCCCGGGCGGCATCTTCCGCCGCGCCCGCGGGGCGGTAACGATCGCGATGGGGAACGAATATCGGCTCCATCTCGGCGTTGTACTCCACGCGCCGTCCGTCCGTTCACCGCCGTAGACTCCGTAGCCTGCCGCCGTCCACGGCAACCCACCGGCACCCCGAACCATGCCCATTCCTCACGCTGTTCAGCCGATCGCGTTGGCCCTCGCCCTGGCGCTCGCTCACGCGGCCTTCGCGAACACACACAGCGCCCAAACCCCGTGGCCCGGGGACGTGCCGCCGGGGGTCGTGCTGAAGCGCGGCGACCCCGACGGGGCGCGCTGGAGCGCCGACTTTTTCCCGGCATCGACGCACTCGGACACCCTGCCCAGCCCCGACCTCCTGCTTGGGCAGCCAATGGGGAGCCGCGCGGCCCGCCATGGCGAGATCCTCCACGCGCTGCGTCTTTGGGACGGCCTTTCGCCGCGGCTCAGCGTGGAGTCCTACGGGCAAACGCACGCGGGCCGCGAACTTGTCCTCGCGGTCATCGCCGGCGAGCGCTGGCGGCCGCGCCTCGCCGAAGTGCGCGCGGAACTGCGCCGACTCGCGGGCCTCGACGGTGGACCGCGGGCGGGCGACGTGGAGCCATCCATGGACCTTCCGGCCATCGCGTGGCTCGGTTATGGCATCCACGGCGACGAAACGAGCGCCACGGACGCGGCCCTCGCGCTCGTGTGGCATTTCGCGGCCGCGACGAGTCCCGATGTGGACGCCCTGTTGGAGGAGGTTGTCCTCGTCATCGATCCGTGCCTCAATCCCGATGGCCGCGAACGCATCCTCAACCAGTTCGAGGAGCTTCGCGGTCACGCGTCCACGTTCGACCACGCGGCAATGCAGCGCGGCCGGTGGCCGTTCGGGCGCGGCAACCATTACCTCTTCGACCTTAACCGCGATTGGTTGCTCGGCATCGGCGCGGAGACCCGCGCGCGCTGGCGGGCCGTGCTCGCGTGGATGCCGCAGTTGTTCGTCGACGGGCACGAAATGACGCCCCTTGACACGTTCTTGTTTTATCCGCAAGCGGCCGCGCATAACCCGCTGCTTCCGAGCGAACTCGGAGTGTGGCAAACGGAACTCGCCGCGGGCGCGGCCAAGGCCTTCGACGGGTTTGGTTGGAGTTATTACACGCGGGAATGGGCGGATGCCTGGGCGCCGTTTTACTCCGACGCCTGGGGCTCTTTGAACGGCGCGATCGGCATGCTGTACGAGATGGCCCGCGGCGGCGGGCAACCGGTGCAGCGCGCCAGCGGCGAAATCGTTCCCTACCGTCAATCGGTCCACCGCCAGGTCGCTGCAACGCTGGCCAACGTCGAAACGCTGCGCGCCAACCGCGCGGCGATCCTCGCGGACTGGATCGCCGCGCGCAGAGCGCCGCTCGCGGCCGAGGGCGCGGCCGTCTTTTACGTGTCGGCGCAATCCGAACCCGAGCGCCTCGCGCTGCTCGTCGAAACGCTGGTCGCCCAGGACATCGAAGTCGATTTCCTCGACGAAGCCGTTGCGACGAAGGATGCGACCGGCGCCGACCTCGAGCTTGCGCCCGGCGCGCTGCGTATCGCCGCGGCCCAACCCCAGGGTCGGCTCGTGCGCGCGCTTTTCGAACTCGACCCGCGCCTTCCGGATGCCTACCTGGCCGAAGAGCGCACAGAACTCGAGCGCTTTGGCCGCTCGAAGATCTACGACGGCACGTCGTGGTCCGTCGTGCACTCGTTTGGCCTCGAAGGGTCTTGGGGCGAAGCGACGCAGGCACGGCACCGACGCCTTTCCAGCGCCGCGGAGCTCGCCACCGCACGCGCGGAACGGGGTTTGTTTGCTGCGCCGACCGTGGGTGCGATCGTTCCCCTCGCCGCGGACGCGGGCGAGCCGGTCGCGTACGCGATCGACGGGCATCTCGACGCGGCACCACGCTTCGCGATAGCAGCGATGGAGCTGGCGCTCGTCGTGCACCACGCGGAGCTGCCCTTCACCGCCGCTGGTCGCAGTTGGCCCGCGGGCAGTCTGATCCTGCGCCGGCACGAAAATGGCGCGGACTTCGACGGCCGCGTCGAACGCGCAGCCCAGTCGGCGCGCGGGGTGGTCTGGGCACTGGGGACGTCGCGATCGCCCGATGCTGGGCCCGACCTCGGCGGGGGCCATTTCCGCCAACTCGAGCGGCCGCGCATCGCGCTCCTTGCCAACGCTCCCACTGCCGCGGACGGATTCGGCCACGTTTGGCACCACCTCGATCGGCGGCTCGGCGCGCCGGTCACGATGCTGGACGCTCAGGCGCTCGGCGAGCACGACCTGCGGCGCTACAACACCCTGATCGTCCCCCCCGCGGCCAGCGACCTTGCGAGTTTGCTCGCGACCCACGCGGACGCATTGCGTGCGTGGATCGCAGCCGGCGGCACGCTCATCGCGATGGGCAGCTCCGCGGTCGCGGTCGCCGACCCGGACCTCGACCTGTGCAGCGTGCGCGAGCGCGGCGCGGTGCTCGAAGAACTCCCGGCGTGGCGCGCCGCCGCACGGCGCGAACTGGGCGCAGGCGACGGCCCCTGGGACTTCACGCAGCTTTGGAGCGGTGGACTCAGCTCCGCCGAAGGGGGTTTTGTCGCGGAAGGTGAAGAGCTGGCGGACGGCGCCGAGTCCCGCGAAAAGTGGCTGCGCCGGTTTGCCCCCGCGGGGGTGCACCTTGTCGCCGAACTCGCGCCGCGCCACTGGCTGACCGCGGGGCTTCCACGTCGCCTCACCGTGCCGTTCGGCGGCGACCACGCGTTGCTGGCGCGGGATCCCGTCGCCGCCGCCGCGCGCTTTGGCGAGGGCCCCAGCGTACGCGCAGGTGGGCTGCTGTGGCCCGAGGCCCGCGAGCGTCTCGAACTTTCTGTCTACACCGCGGTCGAATCACGGGGCTTCGGCCAGGTGATCCTCTTCGCGGCGGACCCCGTGTTCCGCGGGCAGCACCTGGCGTCGGGCCGTCTGCTGAGCCACGCGGTCGCGTACGGGCCCGGGCTCGGCGCGAGCGCCCCCATCCCGCGCTGACCGCCAGCCGGCGCTGACCGCCAACAGGCACAGTGTCGCGGCTCCTCGGTTATCCTGTGCCGGTGGGCCGCACGACGTTTCCCTTCGATCCGCGGTCCCCGTGGCTAGCGTTCGGCCTGTGCGGTCTCGCGGCCTGCGGCGGAGCACCCGACCGTCCCGACGTCGTGCTGATCGTCGTCGATACGCTGCGTGCGGATCGGCTGTCAACCTACGGCTACCCGCGTCCGACGGCGCCGTTCCTCGACCGGTTGGCCACAGAGGGTGCGTTGTTCCTCGATGCCACGGCGCAGAGCTCCTGGACGCTCCCGTCGATGGTGTCGATGTTCACCGGGCGGTACCTGACGGACTACCGCGACTTCATCGGCCCCGAGGCGCCCACGCTGCCGGAATCCTTCGCCCGCGCGGGGTACCGCACGGTCGGCGCTGCGGCGAACATCCTCCTGACCAAAGACGCGGGATTTGGCCGCGGTTTCGACCACTTCGACCCGCGGCCGCGGGCACAGCGCAAGGCGGACGGGGGCTACGCGTCCCGCACTATCGAAACGCTGCTGCGCGATGTGCAACCGGCCCTCGGCGCCGCGTTCGAGCGTGACGCGGACGGCAAAAGGCCGCCGGTATTTTTTTATCTGCACCCCTTCGATCCCCACGATCCCTACGACGATTATCCCGCGCTGCACGGCGTGCTACCGCCGGAGGAAATCCTCGCTGTCACACCGCTGGTGTGGCAGCGGGGTCGTTTTGGGCTCCAGGGCAAAGCCGCCCCGCCCACCGACCCGGACTGGTTCACGGAGTGGCGCTACTTGGACGCCAATCGCGCCTATTACGACCTGGGTATCCGTTTTACAGACGACGCCCTCGGCCGTGCCTTCGAGGAATGGCGCACGGCGGGCTGGCTCGACGACGCGGTCGTGGTGTTCGCCAGTGACCACGGCGAAGGCCTGTGGGAGCACGTCGACCTCAAGCGTGCGGAAGAGCTCGCGAACGCCCCGCCGCGGGACTTTTTTTATCAAAAACACGGCGCGCACCTCTATCAGGAAGCCGTGCACACACCGCTCGTCATGTGGGGCAAGGGTGTCCAACCGGGCGCGCGGATTGCCGATCCGGTCGAGAACGTCGACATCTTCCCGACGCTGCTCGAACTCGCCTCTTTGGCGGTTCCCGGCCCGCTCCACGGCCAAAGCCTCGTACCCGCCATGTCCGGGCGCAAGGCAAAGCACAACGCAGGACGCACCGCCGTGCACAGCTTCGTGCTGCATGGAACCGCGCTGCGCGAGATGTCGACCAACTTGAAGCTGATCGAGCCGACGCAGCTCACGCGGGATCGTTTTGGCCGCGGTGACGAGCTCTACGACCTCGACGACGATCCCTTTGAGCGTGTCGATATTGCATCGCAACAACCCGCGGACGTCGCGCGGTTGCGCACTGCCCTCGGCACGTGGCGCGCGGAGTTCCCGACCGCCTCCACCTTCGGCCGGAGAGCGGATCCCAACCGCAGCCGCATGCTCAAGGACTTGGGTTACACCGGCGACCACACGGGCGAGGATTGGGAATCGCCGCCGCCGTCCACGGACCCCGGCGCCGCGCTCAAGGCGGAGCCGCTGCAAGAGTGAGCTTGACGGGGTTGCTCGCGAACGGCGCCCAGTTCTGGCCCTCAACGGGTTCGATCACCACGAAGGCGTGGTGCAACGCGACCCCTACGAGCGCGGGAGCGACCGCGGGGCCAAAGTCCAGTTGGGCAAAACCGCGCCCCTCGCCGTCGAGGTTGCCCAGGGTAAAGACCAGCGGCCCGGTGTTGGCGCTGCTCGCCGTGTACACAAGGTAGCCGTCGATGTTGAGCGGCAGGTGCACCCCGGGGCCGAGTTCGACACCCGGCGTCACACCGCTCGCCGAACCAAGCAACAAGTAGATCGAATGGCCGTGTTCTGCTCCGGCGTCGAGCAACATTTCAACGGGCTCGGGCGCGGACAAAAACACCGTGCCCGCGGACGCAAGCAGCGGATCGCACGCCTGATCGGCCAACTGTTGGAGCACGGCGCGCACATCGGGCACACCGTGGCCGACGGCGTTGTCGGGATCGAGCGCTTGGTCGCCGCTCGCAAGGAGCAGCGCCGCGACCTCGGCGCCGGAAAAGTGTGGCGCCGCTTCGAACACCAGCGCGGCTCCCCCCGCGATGTGCGGCGCGGCAAAGCTCGTCCCGAGCGCGATCCAGTAGGCACCGCCGCCCGCATACTCCGCGGACCCCGCGACCGCCTGCACGTCGCCGATTGCCAGACCCGCGTCGCGCAGAGTGATCGTGCCCGCGCCCGGGCCGAGGATCTCGGGCTTTTGCATACCGTCGATGCGCGGACCGCGGCTTGAAAAAACGGCGAGCTTGCCCTCTTCGATCAACTGCCACGCGTGGGGTGTTCCCGACGCGTCGGTCCACGTTACGCGGTGCGCGAACGCCCCCACCGTCAACGCGGTGTCGGCGATGCCCGGGGTCATGATGGTGCCGTTCGGATCCGGGTCAAGGAACAGCCCCAGACCCTGCCAGCGGGTGAGGTGGAACTCGATCGGCTCGCCCGCTTGCACCGCAGGTTCACCGGGTGCGTTCGGCTCCCCAAGCTCCGGCGCGACGACGCGCACCTCAAACTCCGCCACCGCAAACGCCCCCGCGGGGACGGACACGAGCAGCTCATAACCGATCGACTCGGTGCCGCGCGAACTGACGTCGAACGGCAGCGCAGAGAAGCTCGAATCGGGCGGCAGCGCCAGCGGCACGAGCTCGAGGTTGGCATCCCCCGGCACCTTGTCGCGCCACTGGAGTTGCAGTCGCTGCACCTCGCTGTACCCGACGGGCAAGATGTTGTTGAAGTAGAGCCGCAGGATCGGGCTCGCGGCATCGGGCGTCACCGCGCCCGACACGTGGCGCCGCGCATTGGCTTCGTTGCCCGCGGCGACAACCACAAGCACACCCGCTGCGCTCGCCGCGTCGATCGCTTGGCACAGGACGCTGCTCCCATCCATGAACGGGTCGTAGGCACCGTGGCTCAGATTGATGACCCGAGCACCCGCTTCGACGGCGCGCTGGACGCCCGCGATCAGCGCAGCTTCGCTCGAAATCCCGCTCGCGTTTTCGCCGGTCTTGTAGAACAACAGATCCGCACCCGGCGCGGATCCCTTGTATTGACCGAGGGACAGCACACCGCGGCCGAGCGCCGCACCGGCAACCAGCGTCCCGTGAGCCGAGTTCGGGCTCGTGACGTCCTCCGACGCGGTTTTGGGGTCACCCCCGTCCGACAGGTCGAGCGCGTCCACGGGCAGCGGCAAATCGGGGTGCAAAATATCGAGCCCCGAATCGAGCACCGCCACGCGCACGCCCGCGCCGGTGCGCGGCCAAACGCACTCCCCCGCGAGGACGGGCTCGGTTCCGATCAGCACTCGACCGAGGTCGTCGAGCGGAAGGTACGGGCGTTCGATGTGGTCGATGCGCACCACGAACGACAGGCGGCCGAGTTCCGCCACCACCTCCCAGGGTGCGTCGACGAGCAGCCGCCCAAGGGCATGCCGCGTCCCAACCGGGGCAATCCAGCCGGTCCCTGTGCGGCGGACGCCGCGCGCCGCGAGTTCCGCCCACTGCCCCGGCGTGGGCACCGCGTGCACCGCGAGCGCGAGCCGGACCCGGGGCGACGCGAGCGGCAGTGCGAGGTCACGCGCGCGGCGCTCGAGCGCGGCGGCACGCACGTCGGGACTCGGCCCGTGGGCTTGCTCCCGGGCGGCGAGCGCGGCGCGCAGCTCGGCACACAGCTCCGCCGAAACCTGGACTTTGGATGTGGGTCCCGCGTGCGAGACGACGGGCAGGGCGACAGCCGACGCAATGGCCACCGCGGTCAAAAGCGCGGTCCAGCGGGCGATTCGACGGATTGCAAACACAGCGAGCGATGGTTTGGGGTTGGCCTGCGAGCGACCGTGGCGGGCGCGGATACACAACGGCACGGGTTGGAGGCTATTCTCGACCTGCGTGGAGCAACTGCTGATCTTTGCGCGCTACCCAAGTCCCGGGGGAGCGAAGACGAGGCTGATCCCCGCCCTCGGGGCGGAGGCTGCCGCAGAGCTCGAGCGCGCGATGACGGAACACACGCTGGCATTTGTGGACCGGCTGACAACGCGCCGGCCCGGTCTCGCGGTTCGGCTGCTTTCGACGGGCGGCACGGCGCATCAGTTCCAACAGCTCTACGGCGAGCGCCGCCGCTGCACCGACCAGGGTGAAGGCAACCTCGGCGAGCGACTCGAACGCGCGTTCGGTTACGCGTTCTTGTTTGGCGCGAGCCGCGTGGTGGTCGCGCGGACCGATGCGCCCGAAATGGACGATCGATACATGGAGCGGGCCTTTGAAGCGCTGCATAGCCACGACCTCGTGCTGGGCCCCGCCGAGGACGAGGGTTACGTGCTGATCGGCCTCGCGCGCCACGCGCCTGAACTTTTCCACGCAGTCACGTGGCGCACACCCAAGCTCGCCGCCACCACACTCGCTCGCGCCCACGACCTCGGCCTCGCGGCGTTCGAGCTGCCGACCCTGCGCGACGTGGACGAACTCTGCGATCTGGACACGTGGGAACGCCGCCCGCGACCGCCCTCCCCCTAACCCCGAGTCCGAGGGCGAACCGACCCTTGCGCGATCATGAACCTGCGAATCAACGGCCGCACCCACACGATCGACGGTGTCGATCCGCGCACTCCGCTCCTGTGGGTCCTGCGCGACACCCTCGGACTGACGGGAACGAAGTACGGCTGCGGCATGTCCCTTTGTGGCGCCTGCACGGTGCACGTGGACGGCCGCGCGGTGCGCTCTTGCGTCACCGAAGTCGGCACTATTGCCGATGCGCAGGTCACCACCATCGAAGGCCTCCACCCCGCAGCGGACCATCCGGTCCAGCGCGCGTGGCGCGAGCACAACGTGCCCCAGTGCGGTTATTGCCAGGTGGGCCAGATGATGAGCGCCGCCGCGCTGATCGCGCAGACGCCCGCGCCCACCGACGAAGACATCGACCGGGGCATGGCGGGCAACCTGTGCCGCTGCGGGACGTACACCCGCATCCGCGCCGCGATCCACACCGCCGCGAAGGAGGCCGCGAAGTGAGCGGCCCCGCCGCTGGACCGTCGCGCCGCGACTTTTTGGGTCTCTTTGCCGCGGGGTCGCTGGTGCTCGCCCTCGCGCCCGGCGCCGGGGCCCGCCTGCGGACGCACGAGGAAAGCGCCGATGCCGCCGCGACCGCCGAGCCGTTCCAACCGGACCTCTTTGTCGCGCTCGCGCCCGACGGCGCGCTGACCATCGTCGCGCACCGCTCCGAAATGGGCACAGGGATCCGCACGGCACTGCCGCTCGTGCTCGCGGACGAGCTGGGCGCCGATTGGAAGCGTGTTGTCCTGCGCCAGGCGGTCGGCGACGCGCGTTATGGCGACCAAAACACCGATGGGTCGCGCAGCGTGCGCCAGTTCCACGCGCGCATGCGCCGCGGTGGCGCCGTCCTGCGCCAAATGCTCGAGGCCGCGGCCGCACAGCGCTGGGGCGTCGAGGCGGGCGCAGTCCGCGCCGAAAACCACCAGGTGGTGCACGTGGAAAGCGGGCGTTCGCTCGGGTTTGGCGAGCTCGTGGCCGACGCTCGGCGCCAGGCGGTGCCCGATTTGGACAGCGTCGCGCTGCGGCCGAGCTCCCAATGGCGGCTCGCGGGCCCCAAACCCGAGCGTGTTGTGCCCATCGCCGACATGGACACGATCCTCAACGGCACGGCAACCTTCGGGATCGACGCGCGCCTTGAGGGCCAGCTTTTCGCCGTCATCGCGCGGCCGCAGGCGCTCGGTGACACCTACACGACGTTCGACCGCGACGGCGCGCTGGCAGTACCCGGTGTGGTGGCCGTGTTCCCCCTTGCCGTATCCCACGCGCCCCACGGGTTCCAAGCCTTGGGTGGTGTCGCCGTGCTCGCGAACAGCACGTTCGCGGCGCTCGAGGGCCGACGCGCCCTCGCGATCGATTGGAAAGAAGGCCCGAACGCCGGTTACGACTCCGAAGCGTACGAGCGCACCTTGACCGAGTCCGCGCGTCTCCCCGGCAAGGTCCTGCGCAACGAAGGCCACGCGCTCACCCAATTGTCCTCCGGCACACCGCAGGAACTCTTCGCCGCGGACTACCACGTGCCGCTGCTCGCGCACGCGTCGCTCGAGCCGCCGTGTGCGCTCGCCCGCGTCACCACCGACGAATTGGGCGCCGCCATCGCGTGCGAACTTTGGGCGCCGACCCAGAACCCGCAAGCCGCGCAGGGAGCGGTCGCCTCCGCGCTTGCGATTCCGCCGGAAAGCGTGACCGTCCACGTCACGCTCCTGGGCGGCGGTTTTGGGCGCAAGAGCAAGCCGGACTTCCTCGTCGAAGCCGCGCTCCTCGCGCATCTTGCGGGGCGGCCCGTCCACGTGCTTTGGACGCGCGAGGACGACCTGCAACACGACTACTACCACACGGTTGCGAGCGTGCACATGTCCGCGCGGATCGGCACAGACGGCCAACCGCGCGCATGGCTGCAGCGCTCCGCCTTCCCGCCGATCGGTTCGACCTTCGCGCCGGGACAGCGTTATGGCAGCGCCGGCGAGCTCGGCATGGGTTTCACGGACGTGCCGTTCAAAGTGCCACACCTGCGCGTCGAAAACGCACCGGCGGACGCCCATGTGCGCATCGGATGGTTGCGCTCGGTCGCGCACGTGTACCACGCGTTTGCCACGTCGTGTTTTGCGGACGAACTCGCGCACCGCGCGGGCCGGGATCCGCTCGAATACCTGTTGGAACTGCTCGGCGAGCCGCGCCACATCGAGCTCCCGAGTGTTGAGTATTCAAACCACGGCCACAGCCTCGAGGAATACCCCATCGATGTCGGTCGCCTGCGGCGCGTGACGGAACGCGCGGCCGAGCTCGCCGATTGGGGCCGGGAGTTGCCCGCCGGCAGCGCCCTGGGGATCGCGTCGCACCGCAGCTTCCTTGCTTACTGCGCCAACGTCGTCGAGGTCGAAGTTTCAAAGCGCGGTGTCGTGCGGATCCCGCGGGTGCACGTCGTCATCGACGCCGGGCTCGTGGTCCACCCCGAACGTGTGCGCGCGCAGATGGAAGGGGCGGCGGTGTTCGGCGCGAGCCTGGCGCTGTTTGGCGAGATCACCGCGACGAAGGGACGTGTGCAGCAAACGAACTTCCACACCTATCCGATCGCCCGCTTGAACGAAGCGCCGACCGCGATCCACGTCGAGATCATCCACCACGACGGTCCGCCCGCGGGAGTCGGGGAAACGGGTGTTCCGCCCTTCGCTCCCGCCCTTTGCAACGCCATCTTCGCGGCGACGGGCAAGCGCATTCGACGGCTACCGCTGGCGCGCCACGACCTCTCCTGGTGAGCGCTCGAGCAACTTTCCGCATGTCCGAGCGGAAGTAGCTGTCACGACGCAAACACCCGCATTGACCCGGCAAACTTCAGCAAGTTTGCAGTCTTTGCCGGGCGCTGCCCGATGGGTGCGCGGGACAGGAGCGCGGGCCTGCAGGCCCGCCTTGGGTCGACCTGCGAGCTCGAAGTAGCGACGGGCTCGCTCCAGGGCGGGCTAAAAGTCCGCGCACCCATCGGGCAGAGCCCGTGGAAGAAGCAGCGCTCACTTGGACAGCGACGCCTGGTCCACCGCAAGCGCGCGCATGCGGCCCCGTTGGACGTCGACGCCAAACAGCAGGTATCCGCCGATCGCGAACATCGGCAGGATCGCGAGCAGCCCGTAGCGCGGATCGGGCGCCAGGCCGACCACGAGTCCGAAGAGCGCGGGTCCGAGCAGGCCGGCGAACTTCTCGAGCACCGCGAATAGCGCAAAAAACTCGGACGAGCGGCGCGCCGGCACGAGGCTCGCAAACAGCGAGCGGCTCAGGGCCTGGGTGCCCCCTTGCACCGTGCCAACGGCGATCGCGAGGGCGACGAAGTGCAGCTCTGTGCGCACCGCCACCGCGGCAATGCTGATGAGCGCGTACGCTGCCACGCCGCCGAGCACGGCCCGTTTGGCTCCGATGGCCCGGGCGAGCCGTCCAAACAGAAGCGCGCACGGGATGCCCACGACCTGCACGAGCAGGATCGCGCCGATGAGGACGTGGGTTTCGAACGCTAGCAGCGCTCCAAAGAGTGTCGCCATGCGGATGATGGTGACGATACCGTCGTTGTAGACCAGGAATGCGACCAGCATTCGCGCGGCGTCGGGCAGCTCGCGCAGGTGACGCCAACTCGCGCGCACCTGCGCAATAGCGGCAACGAGCAGCGCGCGGGGTGAGCGCCCGGCGGCGGCGATCGGCGCATCGCTCGCCACATCCGGCGGCGGTTCGGGTACACGGCGAAACAGCGGGATCGAAAACACGACCCACCACACCGCCGCGCTCAGCAGCGCGAGCCGCGTGGGTAGCGTGGCGGCGCTCGGCGTCAGATCATCGCCGCTAGGCAAGCCAAACGCCGCGGGGTGTTGGATCCACGCGAGCTGCAGCGCGAGCACCACGGCGCCCGACACGTAGCCCAGCGCGTACCCGCTCGTCGACAGGCGATCCTGGTCGTCGCCCTTCGCCAAATGGGGCAGCAGCGCGTCGTAGAAGACGAAGCTGCCCGCGGCGCCGATGTTGACGAGCCCGAAGCACAACAGCGCGGCCGCGACGTCCCCCGCTCCAACGAAGCCGAGCCCCGCCGCGCCGGCGGCGCCGATTGCTAGGAACCACAGCAAATAGCGCTTGCGCCGTGCGCGCGCGTCCGCAATCGGCCCGAGCAACGGAGCGACGACCGCGACGGCGAGCAGGGCGAGCGAGGTCGAATACCCGAACCACTGGGCGGAGACCTCCTGGGACAAGTGCCCCGCGACCACCTTTTGGAAGTAGATCGGGAAGATCGCGGTGATGGTCGTCGTGATGACAACCGAGTTCGCGAAGTCGTACAGCGCCCAGGCGCGCTGCGCTGGCCCGGCCAGGCCCATTCGTCGGAGCCACGACGCCGTCCATGGGTTCGCGGGAGCAGGGCCAGCCACAACCAGGATCCTACGCCCTGGGTTACGCTCGGTAGTCGCGGCCAGGTGGCCTGCGCCCTCCCATGAACGATTCCCGCGCCCCCGTCGTCCTCGGCTTCGATCCCCGCGCCCGCGCAATCGACACCCTCGCCGCCGCGCTCGCGCTCGCGCGCGCGCGGGGTGTGGGAGTGCACCTCGTCCACGCCATCGACTACCCCGAGTCCATGTGGACCGGCCTCTCGACGGAGTGGGCCGGCGCGGCGCGCACGGACCTCACCCGCCAAGCGGAGCACGCCGTCGAAGCGGAGCTCCAGCGCGCGTTCGGCACCCTGGGCGCGGAGCGCCCCAGGGACTTCACCCGCGAGATCGTGCTCGGACACCCGGCGCGCGCCATCGCGGCCGCCTGCGAGCGCACCGCTGCGAGCCTCGTCGTGGTCGGACCGCACCACAAGGACCATGCGCTCGACCTCGGCAGCGTGCCGCGGGCCCTTTTGGCCCAGGGGCCGGCGGGGGTCTGGGTCCAACGCGGCCCGTGGCGCGATCCCACGCGTGTCCTCGTGCCGGTCGACCTCTCGCCCCTCTCGCTGACGGCGCTTGCGACCGCGCGCGACCTAGTGCGGCCCTACGACGGCGAGCTCTCAGTCCTGCACTGTTTTGTGCGCCCCGACTTTTTCCCCGACCCTGCACCGAGCGAAACCACGACCTACCCCACCTACGTGGTCGAGGACGTGCAGCGCCGCGATGAAGCGGAGTTCCGCGAACTCGAAAACACGTTCGATTGGCGCGGTGTGCGCCGTCGGCTCGAGTTTGTCGAAGGTGTTCCGGCCCAGGAAACGCTCGCGCGCGAAACCGAAGTCGATGCGATTGCCGTCGGCACGCATGGCCGCACGGGACTCGCACGCTTCATCCTCGGCAACGTCGCCGCGGCAATCCTCGCGCGGGCGACGGGCTCGGTGTTGGGAGTCCGGCCCGACTAGTCGCAAGAAACCAGAATCAGGCGGAGCGCGACGTCGAGTCGGGGTGGTCCCCGCTCGCTACGCGGTTGCGGCCGAGCTGTTTCGCTCGGTACACCGCCGCGTCCGCCTGGCGCAGGAGTTGCTCGGGGTCGCGGATGTCGGCCTGGCACGATGCCGTGCCGATGCTGATCGTGACACCGCCCTTGAATGCGCCATGTTCGATGGTTTGGCCTTCCACCGCGGCGCGCACACGCTCCGCGAGCACCAGCGCCCCCGCCCCCGAAACACCCGGGCACACGACGAGGAATTCCTCGCCACCCATGCGTGCGGCGACGTCCATGCGCCGCGTGGAATGGCGCAAAACGGCGGCTGTCGCGCGCAGAACGGCATCGCCGGTTTCGTGCCCGTAGACGTCGTTGACACGCTTGAAGTCGTCGATGTCGATCATCAGCACCGACAACTCAAGGCTCAGCTCCTGGGCTCGTTGCCACTCGCGCGCCAAAGCCTCCATCGCAAAGCGCCGGTTGGGCAACTGCGTCAGGTAGTCCGTGTCCGCCGCTTCCTTGAGCTGGCGGTTCATGCGCGCCTGGGTTGCCGCGTTGCGCACGTGGATCGCGCGGTCGCGTTCGGCCTGTTCCTGCAGGCGAACGAGCCGCACGCCGGCGCGCAACCGCGCGAGCAAAAGACGCGGCTTGAAGGGTTTCATCACGAAGTCGTCGACACCCGCATCGAACGCTTCCAGGACACGGTCCTCGTCGCCCAGACCCGTGAGCAGCAGCACGTAGATGCGGCGCCCGAAGCGCGTTTTGCGCAGTGCGCGGCAAAAGTCCAGGCCGTCGATGTCGGGCATCGCCCAGTCGGTGACGATGATCTGTGGGCGAAAGCGCAACGTGACCGACAGCGCCTCGCGTCCGTTGCGCGCCACTTCGATCTCGTGCCCGGCGCCGCCGATCAGGCGCGCAACGAGCTTGAGTGAAAAAGGATCGTCGTCGACGATCAGAACACGCACGGGAGTTTCGTCCGCCGGTTCCCCATCGGCGGCAACCCGTTCGCTGGAGCGCCGCTCCATGCGCCGCACGAGATCGCTCGCGACCAGACCGTCGGTGTAAGCGTCGGTGGCGAGCTCGAGCATCGTGCCCCAGCCGTTGAAATCCGCGAGCAACTGGTCGAACAGGTCCTCGAAACTGATCTGCCGCAGCGACAAGCGCTGGCGCAGGCTGCGGCCCTCCTCCGACAGCAGCGGCCCCGGATCCGCGGAGCGCAGCACGAGGTCCGCGAGGATGCGCGCATCGCGCACGACGTCGATCAGGTCGCGCACACGTTTGTCGAGATCGCTCAGGTCCTCGTGTTCGCGGGGTTCCGCGGCGCCGCCGGCCAGCGCCAGCACGTCGGGCAAGCCCCAGTCGCGCAGCATGCACTCGGTGACCTCGCCGTGGTCGATGCCAAACAGGTCGTTTTCCGCGCGGCGCACGTCGAACTCAGGCGTCGCGCGTGTGCGGATCAAGAGTCCGCCGTACTCCTCGGGGTGAATACTGGCGAGCGCGAGCTCCCCCACGCGGGCAAGCAGTCCCAGCGTGAACGCCTCGATCGGCACGGCGACAGCCAGGCTTTTCGCGACGAGCTGGGCGGCGAGGGCGCGCGCGAGGGAATGGGACCAAAACGCCGCATAATCGAAGCCCACGCAGGACCCGCCCTTGTGGTTGCTCACCAGGGAGAATCCGAGGGCGATCGCGGTCAGTGAGCGCACACCCAGCCGCACCGCGGCGTCGCGCACGTTGGAGACTTGCCCACCCCCCTGGGCGGAGTTTGCGAGCTTGATCACCCTCCCGGTCAGGGCCGGATCGGCGCTGAGGGTTTGAACGAGGTCGTCGAGCGCAAAATCCTCCGACTGCGTGAGCATGAGGATGCGCATCCCTACGCCGTTGGGCGACGGGAGCTGACCGGTGGCCTTGAGCTCTTCGAACTGCTTGTCCATAAGGACCGCTCGCCTCAGGCGCGGCCGACCTCGTGTTCGAGGGCGCGCTTGACGTCGCGCAACAACTGACGGGACCGCGCGACGAGTGGCGCCATGCCTTCCAGGCGCCCCGCACGTCCCTGCTGCTCGATCTGCTGGCAGACACCGGCCAGCGACTTTGCGCCCAGGTTGCCGCAACTGCCCTTCAGCGCGTGGGCGACACGCTCGAGCTGCTGCGCGTCACCCGAGGTCAGCGCCGCCTCCAGGGCGGCAAGGCGCGCGGGTGCGTCGTTGAGGAAAATCTCGACGAGCTCCGCCAACAGGCTCGGCGCACCCGGATCATCGAGCTCGCGCAGGCCTTGGATGACGTCGGGGTCGAGCACGATTTCGTGGTCCTTGTCCATTCGCGTGGGGGATCTGAGGGTCACAGCGGCGCGGATGGCCCGCGCCCGTTCGTGGGCGGAACGCGCGTGGATCTCCAAGTCCGCCGGCCAGGGTTCGGTTTTGCGGTCGGCGCCGATGCGCACCGCCAGGGGAGCGCGCCCGTCCGCGCGCGTGGCGCGTGCAAGCGCCACACCCAGTTTGTGTGGATCGAGCCCAATGAGCTCCTGCGTGTACACGAGCGCGTCAAAGTTGCCAGCGCGCGCCGCCCGCTCCAACGCGTGGGCGTCATCAACCTGCACGACGTCCCAACCCGCGGCGACGAGGTGCGCGGCGAGCTCCGCCTGCTGGACGAGGTGGTCGAGCGCGACGAGCGCCCGGCACAGCTCCGCGGGTGCGGGCAGCGCCTTCGCCGGCCTGACAGGTGCCGGCAGCGCGGCCGTCGGCGGCGGCGTGCTGGTGTTGGGCGGCGGCGGCAGCGGCTCGGCACAACGGCGCGGCGCGGCGCCCAGGCCGTCCGCGAGCCGCAGCGCACCGCGCAGCCGACGCCGGTCGAGGGGCCGGCCGATCCAAAGATCGGCGCCGCTGCGCGCAAACGCCTGGGCATCGGGCGCCCGCAGGGACGCGCCGAGCCACAGGGTGAACGGCCGCGCCGCCCCCATCGCGTCCAGCGCCGGGCGCACCGCATCCCAGCGCTCTTCGTCGACGGCGATGACCGCGATGCGCCGGGGGCCGCCGTCGGCGGACGGTGCCGTCTGCGCGAGTTGTGCCAGATCCTCGGCGCGATGCAACACGTTGGTGCGGGCACCCAAGGCACGCAGCAGCGCCGCGGTGGTCGCACAGGAGCGCTCGTCGACGCCAAAAACCGCCACTGTGCCAGGATCGGGGCCGAGCGCAGCTTTGCCCCCGGCGGAGTCTTCCAGCGCTCGCGCGGGAGCCTCCAGTCGAACCACTCGCCGGCGCTCGGGTTCCAGCGCGACGAACTCCGCCCCCAGCGCGTCGAGGCGCGCTTCAAACAGCGCCGCACTGAGCGCCCGACGTCCGCGACCCTGGATCCGCGGGCGCAGCGGCGCTCCGCCCTCGACCGCGAGTTCCAACCGGCCCTGTGCGTCCACACGGCCCACCAGCTCGACCCGCCCGGGCTCAGCCCCATCGAGGGCTTCCTCTAGCAGCCGGCGCAGCACGGGGCCCAGGGTGGCGGCCGCGGCAGAAACGCGCGGCGGCAGGTCGAGCGGGTGCACGGCGATCTCGACTCCCCGGCTCCAGGCGGCGGGTGCGAGGTCGATCGCGATCTGCTCAAGCAGTTCGATGGGGTCGAAGTCCGCCCTAGCGAGGGGCTGCTGCGCGCCGTGTTGGACGAGCTCTGTGAACTCGGCGAGCGCTCCGCTCAACCCCTCGACCGTCCCGCGCAGGGTTCCGAGTTCAGCCGCCGTCGCGCGCGGCAGTTCGGCGTGCGCGAGGCGTTCCAGGGTCGCCCCCAGACCTCGCAGGGCCGACTGGATGTCGCGCTCGATCGCCGCCCAAACAGACCCCGGGCCAGACCCCGGGCCAGACACCGGCCGTGCATGGCGGGGCGATGCGGGGGCGCCGGGGGACGCGGGCTGGGAGGGGTCCATGGGAAGGGAGGCCGAGGGCTGGCTATCGGCCGAGCGCCCGCCCCGACCGGAGCAGCACACCAGAGAATTCTCGACACCGGCGCCCCAATCCTAGACCGGGTTATTCATCAGGTTTTTGAGCAAACGAGCCCAAGTTGTCGTCTGGCGGTGCTTTGCGGCCGCGGGATCCACAGTCGACCTTGAACAGGTCAACGCGGGACGCCCGTGGTCGCAAAGTGCCGCCAGAGGGCGAAAGGCGGCCGAAGGCTGCCGGTTGGGCCGTGTGGTCGGAAAGCTGCTGAATGACTCCGGCTAGAACGGCGCGGGCTCGTACCCGAAATGCCCGCAGAAGGCGCCCCGCAGGGCCTCCTCTAACATCGGATCGCTGTCGGGCGGCGGCGCGTGGTCGACGACCCGCGTCATAACGGCCCCCGCGAGCCCGCAGGGCCGGAAACCCCCGAATCCGGCCGGGTCGTTGCGCACGTTGAGAGCGAGGCCGTGCCAGGTAACCCAGCGCCGCACGGCGATGCCGATGGAGCACACCTTCAGGCCGCCGATCCACACGCCGGTGAGGCCGTCGACCCGCGTCGCGTCCAGCCCGAGGGTGGCGAGCGCGTTGATGACGACCTGCTCGAGCGCACGCAGGTAGAGCTTGAGGTCGCGCTCGCCGGGGGGCAGGAAGCGGATCGGGTAAAGCACCACTTGCCCCGGCCCGTGCCACGTCGCTTGCCCGCCGCGCTCGACGTCGAGCACCGCAACCCCCGCGGGCACACCCTCGTCCACGGCGCTGCGTCTGCCCCGCGTGACCACACAGTCGTGCTCGGTGATCAACAACTGGTCGGGGATCGCATCGCGGGCGCGCTCTGCGACCAGCTCCGCCTGCAGCCGGTGCGCCGCCGCGTAATCCGTGCGGCCAAGCCGCGTGACAACCAACGGGATTCCGGCCGCGCGCGGGTTCACTTCCCGGGTTTTTGAAAAATGTGGACCGCCATGCCGTGCACCGCTTCGGCGGCTTCCATCAGCGCTTCGGGCAGCGTGGGGTGAGCGTGGATGGTGCGCGCGAGGTCTTCCGACGTCGCGTGCATTTCGATGGCCAACGTGGCCTCGGCGATGAGCTCGGTGACCTCCGGACCAACCATGTGCACACCGAGCAACTCGTCGGTGTCCGCATCCGCCACCACCTTCACGAAACCATCGGTTTCCATCAGGCTCATCGCGCGACCGGATGCGGCAAACGGGAACTTTCCGACCTTGACCTTGTGGCCCTTCGCGGTCGCTTGCTCCTCGAGCAAACCCACCGACGCCATTTCCGGCGCCGTGAAAATGACCGCGGGCACGCAGCGCGAGTCGTACTCCTCTTTTTGGCCGGCGATCACTGCGGCCGCGACGAGGCCCTCTTTGCTGCCCTTGTGGGCGAGCATCGGCTGGCCAGCGATGTCGCCGATCGCCCAGAACCCGTCGACCTTCGTCCGCATGGTCGTGTCGACCTCGAGGAACCCCTGCTTGGTGGTCGTGAGTCCAACCTTTTCGAGCCCGAGGCCCGCGCTGTACGGCTTGCGCCCGACGGTGCACAGGATCTGGTCGCACTCGACAAAACGCTCCACCCCGCCGACTTCGAGACGCACACGCTTCGTATCGCCCGCGACCTCGTACCCCTTCGCGAAGGCCTTCGTGATGAACTCTAGCCCGAGTTTCTTCATCGAACGCTCGATTACCGCCACACACTCCTTGTCCTGGCCGGGGAGCGCTCCCTCGGTCGCTTCGACGACGGTCACCTGCGCGCCGAGCTTGCGGTAGAGGATGCCGAGCTCGAGCCCGATATAACCCCCGCCGATCACGAGCAGGTGTTTGGGCAACCGCGCGGGAGCGAGGGCTTCGGTCGACGACCACACATGCTTGCCGTCGAAGTCGAAACCCGGGATCGCGAGCGGCACCGACCCCGTCGCGATGACGATCGCATCAGCCTCGAGGTCCTTGTTGCCGTCCTTCGTCGCCACCCGCACCTTGCCCTTGCCGGTGATCGAGCCCTTGCCCATCACCACGTCGACGTTGTGGTTCTTGAGCAGGCCGCCGACACCGCCGGTCAGCTTGCCGACGATGCCAGCTTTCCACGCAACCAGCTTCTCCAGCTCGAGCTTCACCCCTTCCACGTGGATGCCCATGGTCGCGGCGTGGCCGACCTTCTCGAGGAAGGTGCTCGCGGCGATCAGCGCCTTCGACGGGATGCAGCCCACGTTGAGGCACGTGCCGCCCAGGTACTCGGCTTCCACGACCGTCACTTTCTGGCCGAGCTGGGCGAGACGGATGGCGCAGACGTACCCGGCGGGACCGGCGCCGAGGACGATCACGCGCTTCGAAACACTGGGGGCTGCTGCCATCGAGTTGGGGGGGTCGGGGGAGTCGGGAACGCGGCCAGCGCGCGCGGGCGCCCAGGCCCCCGCGGGCGACGGGCGCTCGTCGGGGCAACGAGTCTAACCGCGCGGCTACGGGCGCGAAGCCCAGTGCTCCCCGACAACCTGGCCGGCCCTGTCCGCGGTCTGCGCGCGCTCACCACCTCGGCCGCCTAAAACCCCGGCCAAGAGGGTCTGGGTGCGGCCCGCTGTCGGTCAGTCCGCCGGGAGGACTCCGCGCACACCAAGCGCGACGGCCATCGCGATGCCGAAGCTCAGCAGCGTTCCGATCAACACGTATTCAGTCCGCTCGCGGTCGCCCGGCTGTTTGAGGTCGCCGAAGCGGAACACGCTCTTCGCGGCGATCAGGAAGCCCACCGCTTCGATGTGCCCGCTCAGGACGAACAGGAAAATGAACTGGCGCTCGATCAGGCCGATCCACATGCCCGCGCCGGGCAAGTTATCGCGCCGCTCCCCGAGGTTTTGCTCCCAGCGCGACGTGAATGCGGCGACCAGGAAGCTTGTCGGACGACTCAACAACAGGACGCCGATCGCGACCACTAGGTTGTTCACCAGCTTTCCGACCACACGGCCCAACCGGCGGCCTTCGGCCGTCTTTCGCCCTCTGGCGGCACTTTGCGACCACGGGCGTCCTCGTTGACCTGTTCAAGGTCGACTGTGGATCCCGCGGCCGCACCCAGACGGGCCGCGACCGCCGCGAGCACCAGCACGTGCAAACCCTGATCGACGAGCAACCACGCGGCGCTTCGCCCCTTCGGATCGCCCGTCGCCTTGGCGAGGTCGATGGCGATGTGCAACGCACCGTGGAGCCACAACCACAAGGGACGAAGAGCTCGAAGTCCATCTCAACGCTCCGCGGCGACGCGGTCGCGAAACCGCTGGACAAGTTCGAGCACGGTGTCGACCGCGGCGCTCTTGCGCCGCTGGGACACGGCGGATTGCGTCACTCCTAGGCGCGCGGCGACCTCTTCCTGCGTCATTTCGGGCGCGGCGAGGGCGAGGAACGCCACTTCCGCGCCGGGCGCGCGCCAGCGGGTGACGAGGCTGTCCGTAAAACGCACGATGAGGTCCAAGTCGGTGCGCAGCGTGTCGTCGAGTGTGTCGACCGCGAGCCGCGCACCATCGCGGTCGCGTCCGAGCCGGTCCAGCGCGCGTCCCGACAGGCGGGCCGCCTCACCATCCGAAGCCCCCACCGTCGCGGCCGCGAACTCCAGTGCGCCGATTCCGATCGCGATACGGGCATCGGGGCGCTGGTCCAGCCCGCCGCCCTGGCTCTCCAAACCGCGCATCCGCGCGCGGATCAGCACCGCGGCATGCAGTGCCTCGCCGGGGTGGACCACCCCCTGAAAGCTGTCGCCGCGGAAGAGCTCGAAGCGGCGCTCCAGCGCACCCTTTTGGGCGAGGGCATCGAACGCTTCACCAAGGGCACCGGGCAGGGCGGCGCGCTCGGGCAACGCCCCCGATGCCACGACGTCACCGGTGAGGACAGCCCAGCGGTCGGATGCGGGTCGCAAAGGAGCGTTCGGGACCGCGGCGTTCGGGACCACGGGGACAGCCTAGCGCGCGGAGCGCGGATTCTATAAGGCTGGAGACTGATTCATGGCCATTATTAGCACCCGCTCTCATGATCGACCGGGGCCGATCGGACGCAGGCTACAGCGGGAACGCGCCGTCGCCCTGCTGGGCCTCGCCCAGACGTTCGGCGATGCGGTGGAACTCGTTGTATTGCTTGCGCAAATGGAGGGGCACGTCGGCGTAGACATCTTCCACGAGCGAGCGCAGCGGCATGGGCGCCGCCGCCTCCTGGACGTGGATCTGCGCGTCGATCGTCTGGTTGTGCTCCCGCTCAAGACGCTCCGCCGCCTTCGGATCGAGCCAGCCCTTGGCATCGAGGAACCGCGCGAACCGCGGCAACGGGTCGCGGCCCATCCACAACTCGACTTCCTTGGGGTCGCGGTACTTCGTCGGGTCGTCGCTGCTCGAGTGCCCCATCATCCGGTAGGTGACGAGTTCAAGGAGCGCCGGGCCGCCACCCGCACGCGCGCGCTCGATGAGGGTCGTGAGCGCCGCGTGGACCGCGATCGGATCGTTGCCGTCGACCTGATGACCGGGCATGCCGTAGGCGATCGCCTTCTCGGCGTAGGAGCCCGAGGCGGTCTGCGCGCGGGAGGGCACCGAGATTGCCCAACCGTTGTTCACACACACAAAAACGCACGGTGCTTTCCACACTGCGGCGAAGTTCATGCCGCTGTGGAAACCGTTCGAGCTCGTCGCACCATCGCCGAAGAAAATCGTGTGGACCTCGGGGATGCCACGCAACTTGGCAGCGTAGGCGGCGCCGACTCCGTGCGGGATCTGCGTTCCGATGACACTCGACCAGCTCGGGTAGTGGCTGCCCTTGTGCTGGAAGTGGTTGCACATCTGCCGCCCCTTCGCCGTGTCGAAGGAGTTGCAGTACATCTGCGCGATGTATTCGGAAAGCGGCAGGCCGCGCAGCAACGCGGCGCCACCCTCGCGCAACCCCGACCACAACCAGTCGTCCGCGCGGATGGCCTTCGCCGCGCCCACGAGCGTCGCTTCGAGGCCGAGCATCGAACCCACGAAACCGACGCGTCCGGCGCGCTGCAGCTTGAGCATGCGCTCGTCGACGCAGCGCAAGTAACGCATCGCCGAATAGAGCTCGACGAACCACTCGGGGCCCGCGCTGGGCAGCGTGTCAACGGGCGCACCCTCCCAATCCAGGTAGCGCTCGCGGATCTGCCCGTCGGGTTTGGCGTCTTTGGTAGCCATGCTGCCTGGTCGGAACGGCGCCGAGGTCGAGGACGTTGCGCGGGGGTCGGTCAGAACGACAGGAGGCCCGGGTTCTCGAGCAGCCGCTTCAAGTGGACGAGGAAGCGCACCCCATCGGCCCCGTCAACCAGGCGGTGGTCGACGCTGATCGAGAGGTTCATGTACTGGCGCACTTCGATGACGTCGCCCTCGGGCGTCTCGACCACACCCGGACGCTTCACCATGCGGTGCACACCCAGGATCGCGACGTTCGGGAAGTTGATGATCGGCGTGGCGAGGATGCCGCCGATGTTGCCCGCGTTGGTGATCGAGAACGTGGAGCCGCGCAGCTCTTCCGACCGCACCTTGCCGGCGCGCGTGCGTTCAGCGAGCTCGGACAGCTCGGCCCCAAGCTGCAACAACCCCTTTGTCTGCACGTCGCGGATCACCGGAACGATCAGGCCGTTCTCGGTGTCCATCGCGATGCCGAGGTCGACATAGTTGTAAGTCACGACCTCCTGGGACTCTTCGTCGAGGGCGGACCCAAGCTGCGGGAACTTCGCGAGGGCCAGCGCACACGCCTTCATGATGAACGGCATGTAGGTGAGCTTGACACCTTGCTCGGCAGCGACGCTCTTGCCTTGCTCGCGCAGGCGCACGAGGTCCGTGACGTCGAGCTCCTCGACGACGGTGAAGTGGGGCGCCGTGAACTTGGAGCGCACCATCGCCTCGCTGATCTTGCGGCGTACACCGCGGAACGGCTTGCGCGTCTCGCGTTCGGTCGGTGCGAGCGCAAGGGCCGGTGCCGGTGCGCGGGCCGGCGCGCGCTCGCTAGCCGCACCCGCCGGAGCCGCACTGCGCGATCCGCCGCGCGCGAAGGATTCCACATCCGCGCGGCGCACGACGCCGTTCGGACCTGAACCCGAGACCCGCGCGAGGTCGACACCCAGTTCACGTGCCACGCGGCGCGCGCTCGGCACCGCGAGCACCTTCGTGTTGTTTGCGGTGCCGTTGCGCTGGGCGGCGTCTTCCTTCGCAGCAGCTTTTTCCGCCGCAGGCTTGGCCTCGCTCGCGCCGCCGCCATGACCGCTGCCGTGCGCAGGCAGCGCCGCGGCGCCGCTGGCGGTTTGCATCACGAAGATGACGCTCCCGACGGGGACCACTTCACCTTCCTTCGCGCGCAGTTCAACCACTGTTCCCGCGCGCGGCGCGGGCACTTCGACGGTCGCTTTGTCCGTCATCACTTCGACGATGGCCTGGTGTTCTTCGACCGTGGCCCCCGATTCGACGAGCCACTTCACGATCTCACCCTCGGCGATGCCTTCGCCGATGTCGGGCAACTTGAACTCGAGGCGCTCACCGCCACCCGCCGGCTTCGCGGCGACTTTTGGAGCCGCGCTCGCTGCCTTCGCGGGAGCGGCGGCCGGCGCGGCCGGCGCGGCCTTTTGCGCGGCTTTTGGCGCAGGCTTTGCGCCGGAATCCTTGGCGGGAGCGGGGGTCGCGCCGGACCCCTCGGTCTGCATGACCCAGATCACGCTGCCGACGGGCACAACCTCGCCTTCCTTTGCCTTGATGGACGTGATGCGACCGGCCTTGGGAGCGGGAATCTCCACGGTGGCCTTGTCGGTCATCACTTCGACCACCGACTGGTGTTCGGCGACCGTGTCGCCTTCGGCGACGAGCCACTTCACGATCTCGCCCTCGGCGATGCCTTCGCCGATGTCGGGCAGTTTGAAATCAAGAGCCATGGTCGATCTTCTCCTTGCTTCCTATCGCTGAATGCTCGCCGGACGGCCGTGTCGCGCCGCGAAGTCAGTACGCCATCACCCGTTCGATGGCATCCAGCACCCGCCGCGCATCGGGCAAGTAGTGGTGTTCGAGGGTGTTCGGGAACGGCGTGTCAAAACCCGTGACCCGTACGACCGGCGCGTCCATGTACTCGATGGCGTGCTCGGCGATCATCGCGGAGATCTCGGCGCCAAAACCGCAAAAACGCGGCGCTTCGTGCAGCACGACCACACGACCCACTTGCTTCGCATGCTCGAGCACACCCTCTTCGTCCAAGGGCAAGAGGGTGCGCAGGTCGATCACACGCACGGAGTGGCCGAGCTCCGCCGCCTGCTCCGCCGCCTTGACCGCCACCGGCACCATCGCGCCGTAACAGAACACGACACAATCGCTGCCGTCGCGCACACCGCGCAGCACACCCAGGTCGACCGTGTAGTGGCCCTCGGGGACCTCCTCCTTGATCGAGCGGTAAAGCGCCTTGGGCTCGAGGAACAACACCGGGTCGGGGTCCGCGATCGACGCGAGCAGGAGGCCCTTCGCGTCGGCCGGCGTCGACGGCACGACCACCTTGAGGCCCGGCGTGTGGCAGAAGTAGGCCTCACCCGATTGGCTGTGGTAGAGCCCCCCGCGGATACCGCCGCCGTAGGGCGTGCGGATCACCATCGGCGCCGTGTACTGGCCACCGGAGCGGTAGCGCAGCTTCGCGGCTTCGCTGACGATCTGGTCGAACGCCGGGAAGATGAAGTCTTGGAACTGGATTTCGGCGACGGGGCGCAGGCCGTTGATCGCCATCCCGATCGCGGCGCCGACGATGCCGTCCTCGGAGAGCGGTGTGTCGAAACAGCGCTCCTTGCCGAACTCGTTCGTCAGGCCTTCGGTTGCGAGGAAAACACCGCCCTTCGGGCCGACGTCCTGGCCAAAAACCAGCACGGACTTGTCGCGGCGCATCGCCGTCTTGAGGGCGTCGTTGACGGCTTGGACCAGGGTGAGCGTGGGCATGGCTCGTGGGACGGGGCGGAGTCGGGGGGGGAGACGCGTGCACC
>ENA-ORBV01001750-ORBV01001750.1-microbial-mat-metagenome-genome-assembly--contig:-NODE-1750-length-47621-cov-23.902007_pt1 | contig 47621 bp, 29 predicted proteins | sample MGYA00237777_ERZ505514 | MGnify/ENA primary metagenome ERZ505514 (study PRJEB26160, sample SAMN06269048) | microbial mat metagenome | isolation source: Oligotrophic lake microbial mat | place... | reverse complement strand
GTCAACCTGCAGGACCCGCGCGGCGGCGTCAAGAGCAAGGGCGAGGTGTAAACCGTGCCCCCCGGAGTGCAATCGGGAGTCGGGGGGCTCGGCGACGAGCTTCCTGGCAACCCCGGCGGCGGAATCGATCAGCGAGCGGGCATCCGACCCCTTCACACAACCTTTATCACGCGGGAGGATTGACAGAGCCTCTCCGATGTGCTAGTCTGGAATATCTTCAGAAATCCCATGTTGCGTAATCTCGCGATTGCCGTTCTTTCTCTCTCCCCCGTCGGCATGGCCTTTGCCCAGCAGCAGTCGGCGCTCTCCGATGCCGAGCGTCAGGCAATGCGAGAAGCCGCCAGCGTTTACTGGTCGTGGAGTGACAGCGGCGACATCCCCGCTGATTTTCCGACCAGCCCCGAAGTCTGCACATGCTCGGCTTCCTTCTGGTGGGAGGGGCTTATGTTATTCAACTTCATCTATGCCGACCGTCTCGACGGGCGTCGCGGCTTCGGCATTGAGGAGTTGATCGAACAGGATGAGAAAGTGCGTGATGCGTTCCGGTGGTACACGCTGACCGGCGAACTGAAATCCAACGCGATCACCGATCCCGACGGCTTTATGAAGCAATGGATCGCACTGCAAGACGCGATGTTTGTCAATGACAAGTTTGATCTTGAGAACCTGTACTCGTTTGTGGTCGATGGGGGCGAACTGAAAATTCGCGGGTTTAAACTGAGCACTAGCGCGTACAGCCCTCCCCCGGTACCTGTCCCAGTGCCGATCATTCCTCCGAACCTGCCCGACGATATCCGCGAGTTCTGGGAGCAGGTTCGCCGCGAGTGGGAAGCTCTGCACATGTTCGATTGGTTCGACAAGGTTGAAGAACCAGACGGGATGTACTGGTGGGGCAATAATGGCATCGAGTGTGACGACTTTGCCGACATGCTCGCGGCGTGGTATCTTCGTCGGCTGGGACCCGAGGCGGCCATTGAGAACGCATGGGCGTATTGGTGGAAAGACGGTCACGTCGTGCTGGTGATCCATTACCGCGGATACACGATCGTCATTGATCCGCAGACGGGTCACCAGGAGATTATTCAGGGCGACGTGACCGACGAGTACATCTACAAATTTATCTGCCGGGCTGGATACTTCCAAGGTCGGAACTGCGACGATATCCCGTGGCTCTTCCGCGCCCGGTATCGCAAGCCGTTCGACCATCCGTGGACGGAGCCCGCTCCGTGGTGGGAAGATCCTGACAACGTCGATCGCCTGAGGCAGAAGCTGCCGCCCGGCGTTACACCAGAAGACATGATCCCGACGCCGACCGAACGCGAGAATCTCCCGGTTTGGGTGCCGTGAAGCAGAACATCTTCATTGCGGCGATTGTGACAATGGTCGTAGCCGCTGTGGCTGTGTTTGTCGGTACGCGAAACCCGTTCCCCGCCGTCAACATTCAACCGACGCCAAGCGTCGTGTTGGTGCCGGCGGGGAACGGGCTGTCGCTCCCGAGCGTTTCGTATGGGTGCGGAACTCGCCCCGTCGTGATATCAAAGGAAGGATGGTTGTTTGATTCTCGTAGCGCGGGTGTCTCTGAGTTTTTGTCATCATTTGAAGTCAGCACGCTCGGCAAGGCTCCGGACAAACCCGATTTTCAGTTGTTAAACGCGGTTACCGGAGGCGGTTGGGACGGTTCATCGCGGCCGTTTCCATTTGAGGCCAAGGTAAAGGAAGTTACAGCAGTATCGACGCCTATTGTCGTTCTTCCGTCATCGTCAGATATTAGTGTCCTGCTGAAATCGCTTCCAGCGGTTCCCCCGACTGAACCGAACGCGGTGACCAAGTTGTGCGGAACGCCTCGCGTTCATGTAGTTTACTCCCCCGGACTTCGCACACGGGCAGAGCGGAGGTGGGTGCCGCGACCGTGGCTTCCCACGACGCACGTGGCAACGCTCATGCCGGAAGCAACCGGGGAAGCGATTGCAGATTGGCCAACCGGATATGAAGCCATCATCCGTGATCTTGGCATTGGGGAGTTCGCTGGAGCTGGGGCGGTTGCCGAAACAGTTGTTTCCGCGACGAGCGAACCGGGCATGTGGGCTGTGTGGCGTCGTGCGCCGGCACTTGACCCACTCTGGAAGAAGTCTGTGTTCTTTCCCCTGACCGATGCGCATGGGGTCGCGAGGTTTGAACTCAGCGCTCGCGACAAGATGCGAGGGATGGCGACCGCAAATCTCACGAGGAGCGACCCGCAGCTGGGGCAAAAGCTCGGTGTCTGCCCGGTTCCCGATGCACAGAATCCCTGGGCCGCAATAGGTATCGAGTGCGATGAGAGCGCCGCGGTCGTGCCGCCGTTCGGCGTGTTTGAGGCACGAGGCTCAAAGCCATTTGCGATGGATTTTGTCGCGGCACCACTTGATTCATCACCCAAAGTCGGCGGTGGCCACGCTGGCGTGTTGCAATGGGTCGTGATCCAAAGGTCAGGCGAAGCGGGTTCGCTCTCGTCACTACTTCTCGGCGTGAGTGAAAAGATCAAGTCAAGGACTCGAACGGGTAATGAGGGCCCCTGATCGCAGCCATCCATCATGCCCGTACCATTGTGGCGAGGGCACGCGTAATCGCAGGTGATATGTCAGCAATAGCCGCTCCCGTGATCGCCAACTTCTAGTCTTTGCTCGCCGACGCTGACCCAGCGCTCTTCATCTTTGCCCCTGCGCTCTCCATATTTTGGTCAGCGCCCGCGATCTCTTTGTCCACGTCAGCGATATCCGCGCTCAAGTCGGCCCGATTTCTCGCCGAAGTCGAGGATGGAAACGGCGTTGGGGCGTTCTTCAGCGTGCGGGGGGCCGGCAACAAGAACTTCGTCTCGGGGGCCGACACCGCCCTCGGCATCGACGGCCTCACCAAGGGCGAGGTCGCGTTCATGGACCTCGTGGATTCCGACGGCAAGCCCACGGGCGTGATGCCGTCGATCATGCTGGTGCCCACGGCGCTCTCGGCGATGGGCACGCAGCTCTACGAGAGCGTCGAACTCCGCCCCCCGGCACGACCGCGAACACCAAGCTCCCCGTCGCCAACCCGCATCAGGGCAAGGGGGGGTTCCGCATCGAGGTCAGCCGCTATCTCTCCAACGCCCTCTACACCGGCAACTCGGCCAAGGCGTGGTACCTCCTTGCTGACCCCAGCGATCTGCCGGTCATCGAGATGGCATTCCTGAACGGGCAGGAGGCACCGACGGTCGAGACTTCCGACGCCGACTTCAACCCCCCCACATGCTCGGCATCCGGATGCGTGGGGACCACGACTTCCCCCCCACGGCGTCAACCTGCAGGACCCGCGCGGCGGCGTGAAGAGCAAGGGCGAGGTGTAAAGCGTGCCCACAGAGGTACTCACTGGTTCTGGGGGCCTCGGAGAAGAGCTCTTTGGCGACCCCGAGGGGTGCGTGTGGATTCGACCCACCTCTTTACAGACCTCTCCAACGGTGGGTACAATCGTCGCATGGGCAGAAGCTTGTATATCGTGCTATCGTTGTGTTCGATGCTCGCCGCCTCATCATGTAACCGTTCGCCGAAGCCCACTGTCGGGCCGTCCCCGTCCGCTGCGAGCGCGGCACAACTGGCGAAAATTCAAGGTAGTTGGGCGCTGGCACCCGCGCGACCGGGGCCTGAGCCCCTTCCTTTCACCCAGTTGATTGTGACTGTGCAAGGCACGGTCGTATCGGTTGTGGCGAATCCGGGCAACGTCGCCTTTCAGGGAACCACAGAGTACCAGCAGCCTCGCCCCGGCGGTGGGCGCCTCCGCTTGACGGCCCAACTCCCAAGCACGGCGGGAGAAATCACAATAGTCGTGGATTGGTCTGATGATGCTCGCGAGGGCAACGGCGGATGGTTCGCCGGCGCAGGGCTAAAAGACACGTTGACGTTTGCGGTTGCCCCCAGGCCATAGAGTTGTGGGAATCGGTCGCCTCATACGAAGGAGTCTACATGATGAAACGGCTGTTAAGTATCATCGCGATTAGTGTGCTGTGCGTTCTTGGCGCTCGCTCCGCCGAGGCGCAGGTTGGCTGGCCCGAGTTCCCGCTGGGCTGGCAGCAGCAGCCCGGCCAAGTTATGAGCGAGCAGACACGGCTGGAGATTCGGACCTGGGCACGGGCCTATTGGGAGTTCATGGACACCGGCCAGCGCCCCGCCTGGGCGCAGGGCCCAATGTTCTCTCGCCCGCAGTAGATTCCGGCGAACTGGGTTCCGTTCGCAGACGCTTTCGATGTGTTCGGGAAGATCTACCAACACCGCCTCCAACCCGATCCGCGACTTCCCGGCTATTACACCTTCGGCGACCTCCTGAGAGATGAGCCCGCGATTCTCCAAGCGTTCAGAAACTACACGATCACTGGTGAGTTGAAGACTCCATTCGGTGCCGATGCAACCGCGTTGGACAAGCACGTCGAGCTTGCCTTGAGCGGACTCTTTGGTGAACAGGCTGATGGAGTATTGCCTGAGACTTCGTTCCTCCTTGCCGAGGGAAACGACCTGAAGTCTGATACCAAGATCAGTGTCGTCGCCGCGACCGTCTACCTTGGTGACCTTGCGGTCATCGCGCCGGGGACCCCGCTCCCAACGCCCGCCCGCCCCGAGATCCCAGACTGCCTTCTGGAGTGGGTGAAGAAGAGCAGGCTCGGCTGGGGTCCTCCCGGGACCGATCGGGGCTGTGTGCCGCGATGCCTGTACAGCAAAGATACGGCGATTGATGGGTGGCTTTGGTATGACTATCTTGCGCCGGGCTTTGATTGCGATGACTTCTCCGATGCGATGCTCGCATGGTTGTTGCATCACCTTCGCGGCATGTATCCTGACATGGAAGGGTACAATCTCTGGTTTGAGTGGACCGACTGCAACGGCAATCCGCTGGGCCATTCGGTGGTCTATATCAAGATTGGAAACTACTATTACATCATCGAGCCCCAGACCGGAGAGATCAAGGGACCGTATCCGGTTGGCACGAACCCTGATCCTCGCGTGCTACTGACTCCTTGCCCGGGCGGGAACTACGATCCCAACAAACCCGTGAAGTGGCGGCTGGTTCCGCCCAACGAACGCCCGAAGCCGTACTTCGAGCCACCGCCGTGGCACACTGATCCTTTCTTCCGTCAGAAGTTGATCGATTGCATCCGCCGTTGCTATGGCGACACGATTGATCCGAACGACTACATCTGGGATCCGAATAACCCCGGCACACCCTGCACTACCGGCTGCGGCTGCGACCCGACCAAGTGGGTGCCCAACACGACGCCTTGACGCACGCGATTCATTTGATTCGAAACTACAGGCCGTGTCCCGTAAGGGCCACGGCCTTTTTGTTTATGCGGGTGATGTTACCGGGCTGTTTGCGGGATGCGGTGGCATTGCGGCTCGCTTGCTCTCCGGCCCGGTGCAAAAGCGAGCATATATGGACGCCACGCCTGCTGACTTCTTGTTCGTGCTCGCTGACGTTGATCCTGCCCTCTCCATCTCTGCCGCCGCGCTCGCTGACTTTGCTCACCCGATCCCCATCTTTGCGCCTGCGATCTCTATCTTCTCGACTGCACCCGCGATCTTTTTGGCTGTGTCAGCGCTATCCGTGCTCAAGTCGGCGTGATTTTTCGTCGAAGTCGGGTGTGGAAACTGTGTTGGGGCGTTCTCAACGCCGTTTTCGAGTCCCGGCGGGGCCGCGTTCGACGCCATGGCGGGCTGAACACTCAGCACGCTTGCGACCTTCGCCTCATCAGCCGCAATAGCGGCGGAGGTTTCTCCCATGGCGACGTATCCGCGTGACCGCAAAGAGTTGTTGACCTGGGCCGAGGCGCACGTTGACGTGTTCACGGCCAACGCCACGAACATCGGATTGACCGCCGCTCAGGCCACGGCGTTCAAGAATCAGGTGGGCGCGCTGCGCTCACGCACGACGGCGCAGCAGGCCGCCAAGGACGCGGCCAAGGCCGCGACCGAGGCCGCTGTTGATTCCGACAGCGAGACGCGCGAACTGACAAGCGACCTTGTCCGCTCCATCCGCGCGTTCGCGACCAACGCCAACAACCCCAACGTGTACGTGCTGGCTCAGATCCCCGCGCCGAACCCCGGCGCGCCGGTCGCGCCTCCCGGCCAGCCGATGGACTTCAAGGTTGAACTCAATAGCGACGGCTCTATTACATTGAAGTGGAAGGCCAAGCACCCCGAGGGCTCCGACCGCGTGGTCTACTTCGTGCAACGCAAGCTCATCAGCGAGTCCGCGTTCAGGCTCGTCGGCGGCAGCGGCGAGAAGTCGTATCAAGACGACACGCTGCCGATCGGCATCGACGGCGCGACGTACATCGTGACGGCCCAGCGCGGGAATGTGCAGGGGCAGCCCTCGCGGCAGTTGACGGTGACGTTTGGCTCTGGTGGGCCGGGGGCGATGCGCTTCGGTTTCGCCGAGAACACCGGAGGGGGGGCGGTGAGCAAGAAGGCCGCGTAAGGGACGGTCGATTCAGCGTGAAACCGTCGCTGGGGCGTGGGGCTTTGCCCCGTCCTCCCATGCCTCATCCCCCGTCGATACAAAGACGGCCCCGGAGCGCTCCGGGGCCGTCGTATGTATGCAAAAGAGACTGTGTCGCCGCGAGGGCAACGTGGTTGCCAGCCGATCAGTTACGACGACGACGGGCGGCCATCAGACCGCCGAGGCCGAGCAGCGCGGCGGCGGAGGGTGTCGGCACGAAGTTCATGGTCGTGTCGATGCCGCCGGTTACGGCGAAGTCAACATGATCGGAATAGCCGATGAACGTACCGACGCTGGAGCCGACACCCAGGGAGATGCCGGTGATGAAGGTGTCGGCCGGGAGGTTGGCGAGGAGCGCGGCGAAGGACTGGGCGGAATCGGACCCGCCAATCAGCGTGTTAGCGCCGTCGAACAGGCCGCGGCCGGATCCGGCGGTGAAGGGGTAGACGCGCGCGGCGGAGGCACCGAAGAAGTTGCCGCTGTAGATGGTGTTGAGCGTGCCCGCGCCGTTCACGAAGACCTGATCGGCAAGGTTCTGCTCGCCATCTTCCCAGACGATCTCAATGCGGCGGCTGTTGGTGGGATCGCGAAGCACCACGCGGAGCGCTGGAGCCTGAGCCGAGAGAACGGTGGCGCCCTGCTGCGTGACGAGGAAGTCGAAACTGAAGCGAGCGAGATTGGACGCGAGGCCCAGGCTGGAGGTTGCGTTGCTGTTGAAGATGTTTCCGTTGCCGAAGCGGGTGCGGTCGCCCTGGATCATCGCGGAGCCATCGGCATCGATGCCGGTGAAGCCGGTGATTCCGCTGAAGCCGCCGCCGCTGCTGCCGGTCTCGTACCAAACGGTGCCGAGGGGCGTAACGGTGGTGGGGGCGACGTCAATGTTGGAAGCAACGGCGGACGAAGCGGCAACGAGCATGGACGCAGTGAAAATAAAACGGTTCATCAATCTCTCTCTTTCGGGCTTTCGCCCAACGATCGGCACACCACGACCCACAAGGGCCAGCGGTAAACCAAGTAGGGCAAAATACTCCCCCCCCCCCGGATGTCAAGGGGCATTGCAGGCATATGGCGCTTATGTTCCGCAGCGTGAACTTGGGCAATCTGGGGCTTCCTTGGCGTATGGCTGGGGTAAAGAAGCGGCGCGGCTCCCGGCCCCCCGCGCTCTCCATCTTTGCCCCTGCGTTCGCGGCATCTCTCCACCGGGCAATCAAGCGGCAGAGTGGCGGAGTGGTCAAGTGCAAGCCCATCACTGCGAAACGTGGCCGCAGGTACCGCGTCGATCAGACTGCATGCGCTGTTCACTTGGCCACTTCCAACTCCGGCTCCAACTCCGGCTCCGGCTCCGGCCCCGGCTCCGGCGATACCCTTCCCCGAAGGATTCCCCACCGTGCCCACACCCGACCAACCAACCCCGCCCGTCGATTCGCCGGGTCAGGTCACGCGGCTGCTGACCGCCGCCGCGCAGGGCGAGGCCAACGCCACTGAGCAGCTTCTTCCGCTCATCTACAACGAACTCCGCCAGCTTGCCGGGTCGATGATGCGTTCCGAGCGTGTGGGCCATACGTTGCAACCCACCGCGCTCGTCCACGAGGCCTATCTCCGTCTGCTTGGCCCGAGCAACCTCTCGTGGGAGAATCGGGCGCACTTCTTTGGCGCTGCGGCCCAGGCCATGCGGCGCATCCTGATCGATAGAGCGCGGCACATCAAGTCCACGCGGGTCGAGAAGAACGCTCTGCCGCTGGGCACCGCCCTGCTCGAATCCACCCCGCCCGCGGGCGGGCCGGAGATCGACCCTGATCGTGATGCCGATGAGTTGATCCACCTCGACGCGGCGCTCGATGCGCTCCGTGCCAAGGATGAACGCCAGCACGAGGTCGTCATGCTCCGATCATTCGCCGGGCTCACCATCGAACAGACGGCCCTCGCCATGGGCCTGAGCGCGGGCACCATCAAAAATGAATGGGCATTCGCTCGCGCCTGGCTGATGCGCGAGATCGAGCGACGCGCCGCATCATCATGATCGATGCGTGGGCATCAGCGCGCTGGCAACTCGGCCGGGCTGCTGAAGTCAAAGACCATGCAATAGCCCCCACGCCAGACCGGGAAGATCGACTCGCACCGATACCCGATGAACTGTTCGCTCTCCCAACCCACGCGCTCAAAGAGGTGCGCGGTCAGTTCGGCGTGTCTTGCATACGAGTCGGTCTGCGACCCACGCAAGCCCGGCCCGAGCAGCCCGAGCCGCGGTCCACCGGGAAAGCGCGTTGACCAGCGGCTCGATGCGTGCGCCCCGGTCTGCGGCGTCCAAAGGTGCAGTTCGAGCGACGGAATGCACCGGCAGGCGATATCGCGATGCAGATAGACATCAAAGATCAGCCGACGGGCCGGGAAGTTCATCAGCGCCCACACCTCGCCGACCGCGGGGTCGAGTGTCGCGGGATGGACATCTTCATTCGGCTCACGATCGGCAATCACAATGTCGGTGTTGTTCGTCTCGCCCGGCAGCGGCGGGTCGATCACGTGGACGATGCGCGACCCCGCCGTGTGCGAGACCATTCGCGGCAGCGGGGTCGAGCAGAACGGCTCAATCAATATTCCCGGTGTGCGCCAGTGCGGCGTGTTCGGATCGTGGCCCGGGCTGGGCGCGAGCACCTGCGTCGGCGAAGTGTGCCCGATCTCGAGCGCGACCGCGTCGGCCCGCGCATGATGACCAATGAGCGCTCGCAGCTTGACGGTCTGTGTTCGTGAGGGATCGCTCGGCACGGGGCGGATGACCGAGATGGCGATTGATGACTCCGACCAGCGGCCGGTCACCGCCGCGCCCGCACGGAAAAGCGATTCGCGAACCACCGGGTCGTTGCTCGCGCCGGTTGAGGAGATGAAGCCCCCCGGTCCTCCCGCGCGCTCTGAGGCAAGCCGAGCCTTGAGCTTGCGCTGACTCCCACCAAGCTCGTGGATCAGCACCTCAAACCGATCGACCGCCGCCGAGGCCGCGGCCAGTTGTTCGATGGCCCCATGGCCAAGTTGGGCGCATCGCTTCTCAACCGACTCGATGAACTGACGAAGGCCCATGACCCCGGGCAGTTGCACAAGTGTTTCGACACCCGAGTCTGGGCGCGCGGTCGCCGCGACAAGTCGCTGGCAAGTCGCGCGATCAAGTTCAAGAGCTCGCGCCATCGCGCTGCCGCCCCGATCGTGCTCGGGCAGCAAACCGATCACGCCGCGCAGCTCGCCGTACAGCCGACGCGCCGTCTGCTCGGCTTCGGCCCGCTCGATCTCGGTCAGGCGCGACATCGCTCGCCCTTCGGGATCAGGCAGGCGAGGTGGTGAGCTGAGGTGGTTGATGGACACGGTATGTATAAAGGATACAAGGAATCCAAGTGCAAGGCGCGAAGCCACGAAATCGATAAAGTGATCTCAGATCTGATTATCTGTTCTTAAGATCGACGATCCGTCAACGAATCCGGCGGGCGCAGGATGAACGCCCTCCATCGTCTCAACCACCACGAGACACGGGGGAGGGAAGGCACGCTGCCGGTGTGCGCACGCTCGGTGCTGCACGGGGTGACCGCCCGATCAAGCACGGATCACGCCGTCAAACGATGCTTCTCTGCGAGAATGTATGGTACGAAGCGATGAAGTCGGTTTTCTTGATCCGCCGCAAGGCGGGCCAGTGCGGCTCGCCGCGGGTCATCTGGAGAATGTCGGTTTGATCTGAACCAGAGCGCCAACGCCCTGCGGTGGGGCCCTATGTACAACTACCGATTCCGCACACAATCGACCGCGGAGAGGCCGAAAAACGGTCAATCGGACGGGGCGTGGTGGGACCCGGGGGCGGGGATCTGGGCAGCTCCGGATAGAGAAAGTGCATCGCTCCTCATAATTCTCTGCGTGAGCCGTTTGCAGCTGTCGCCTTAGTCTGTTAGAGTGGCATTGCTTGCCCGGCAGGAAACACGCAGTTCAAAGGACATCAGACACATGGAAACACGGCTACATCTCGGCTGGGTTCGTCAACTGTTGGTGGCGGCATTGGTGGGGGCGGTGGTGTGGAGCGGCCCGGCTCTGGCCCAGCCGCCGGCACCGATGCTGAAGATCATTATTCCCAACGTCCCTTCGTGGATTTCCATGGAGCGGCTGCGCCTGGATGGCGGTGGGACAACAATCGTTGGCGTCGTCAACGTTGTTGGGGGGGGTTCCCGGGTTGTGGCGTGGGACGAGGCGGGCAATCCCGGGCTGACGGGATCGGTGATACCGGGGTATGTACTGTCGTTCAGTGACAACGGCGAGGTCGTGGCGTGGAGAGACATCCAAGTCGGCGGGTTGGAGCGCGTCAAGATTCGCAAGCCGGATGGAACCGATACCGACATCGGGGTGCTTTCAGGATACGAGGATACCCTAGCGCCCGTCGTCAGCGGCGATGGGCAGGTGGTATTTGCGTTCTGCAGCCGGGTGATAAGCCAGGGGCCACCGCCGGAGGTCGAGCTTTCTCCAGTGATGTGGACATCGCCGGACGGCCTCGTATTGCGACCGACGCCCGGAGGTGGCCCCGTGCAGCTTTCCAGCCGAACGGGCAGGAGGGTGACGGGTGTTTCGACTATCAACCAGGCGGGCATGCGGTATGTGCTCATAACCAATCCGCTGGGTGGTACGAGTTCATTCTTCCTTTCGCAGGATGTCTTCGTTGTCAGGTGCATGACTCCGTCTGGTCGATTCCTCGGCGGCTGGGAGAGATTCGCCATAGATCCTCCGCACTATGCACCCGCACTCTGGAATTCCATCGGCGCTATCGAGCTGCTGCCGCGCCCGACCAGTGCTGCAGGGTTGGCAGCAGTGACCGCTGTCGCGGCCGAAGGCGACTTGGCGATCGTCGTTGACCCATTTCAGTCGTACATCTGGAAGCGAGGCGACGGGTACCTGGGTGAAACGACCGCCTACCTGCAGAGCCGCGGCGTGAACACCGCTGGCTGGAGCAACCTAGTCGCTCTCGACATCTCGGATGATGGCCAGACGATCCTCGGATCAGGCACAATCCAATATCCGTTGGGCACGCTTTCGCTGCACTGGATCATCCGATTCGGTTCCGGGGGCTCTTCATCCTCCCCCGGCGATGGCGATAGTGACCTCGATGGGCTGATGGATGATTGGGAAATCAACGGAGTTCCGTACCATGACGGCGAGGGGCAGTTCTACAGGTACCCTCTGCCCGGAGCAAACCCGCTCCGCAAGGACATTTACGTGGAGATCGACGCGATGGAGGGGCAGGCTCCCATCGGCAATGCCCTTGCCCGGGTTGTCGCGGCGTTCGATCAGGCTCCCGTGCCGGCGGTGCCTGGGCTGGCCGGTGGGCTTCCAGGGGTCACCCTTCACTGCCAGCTTGATCAGACTTTGCTTGCCCTGGTCTCCTGGGAGAACGCCGATTTCAGCGGTCACTCTTCCTTTTATCCCACCAAGAACACCTATTTTGGGACGATCTCGGAGCGTTTCGATCTTCCCGCAGGCTGGCCTGCTGTTCGCGCGGCGAAGGCACAGGCGTACCGCTACGGCATCTTCGCGTGGAAACTTCCCCGCGGCATACTGGGATATGGAGAGAACGACGACAGCCAGACTCCGGCCCGCGGCGGGGACGACTTCTGGCTGGGTCTGAATGGCGATCAGGCCAATGAAGATTCGCACGCCGCGACGTTCATGCACGAACTCGGCCACAACCTCGGACTGCGGCACGGCGGCGGTGATGACCAGCACTGCAAACCGAACTATTACAGCGTTATGAACTACGCGTGGGCTTTGCCAGGTCAGCTTGGCCTTGCCGGGGGTGCGGCGCTCAACCTGGATTACTCCAGATCCACGCTTGACGCGCTGGATGAGCGCATGCTGAACGAGTCGGCGGGGGTCGGGCACACCAGTCCGACGCCGCGATTTCCCTTCATCGTCCGGACTTCCTCGGCGCCCGCGCTCATTTGCAACGTCGAGCCCCTCCCTTTCACTACCGGCGGCGAGTGCCAAGGAGACCACAGCGCGCATGTGCCTCACACCTGCATGAACTATGGGCCACTCTCCGGCGGGGTGGATTGGAACAACGACGGCATCATCTCTCCCGGAACGTCGCTGGTGTGCGCCGACATCAACCAGTTCAAGATGGAAGCCGAGACAGGGCTCACGATCCTCCCAGGCCACAACGACTGGCCGACCCTTCGGTACAATCATCGATTGTCAGACGCTTTCAACCCCAATGCGTTCTATCGCGGGGGGGAATGCATCACCTATGGCCAGGTGGCGTACTTCCGATCGCTCCCTGCACCCGTCGTTCCCTGCCCGGCGCCTCCCCCGGTGCTGGCCACACCGTCGATTGATCCGCCGTCACTATGCGTCGGTTCTGACCTCGTTCTGAGCGTGGAGCACCCCGGAACCGGGCCGCTCAAGGCTCAATGGGAGATTCAGCAAATCGGCGCCGATCCGGAATGGATCGAGCTCGATGACGGCACGATGGATTACGGGACGCAGATCAATGGGGCGTACGCCCTGACGCTCTCGATGACCAGCGTGAACACCTACGACTTCAACTCCCACTCCAGTCCGTTCGCCCGCTTCCGCCTGCGGGCCGAGGATCAGTGCGGGCAGGTGGCCTATAGCCCGGAGGTTTCGCTGCGGGTTCTGCCCAGCCTGACGAACACCACGCCGCTGGTGGCCGCGGCGTGCCCGGGCGGGAGCGTCGTGCTCTCGGTGATTGCCGAAGGGGTGGGGCCGTTCACCTATGAGTGGCGGTGGCACGCAGGGGAGTGCTCCGGGACGTTCGTTGATGAGACCATGAGTGCGGGAACGGTTGTTTCTGGCTCGGGCTCCCCGACACTCACGCTCTCGAGCCTTTCGCAGGCTGACTTCTGCGGGGACAACCCCTCCTCGGGCAGTTCGGGCAACCCATATCTCACCTGCACGGTCTACGACGCGTGCGGGGCGGGGTGGCAGGCGAAGTCCATTGACGTCAACATCGGCGGGCCGGCCTTCGCCTCCTCGCCGACGACGATCGATCTTTCGTGCGCCGGGGGCGGCGATGGGGTGTTCGCGGTGCAGGCGGTTGGCGATGCGCCGCTGACGTACCGCTGGCAGCGGAACGGTGTGGATGTGCAGGACGGCGGGCCGATCTCGGGCGCGGACACGGCGACGCTGACGATCAGCAATGTTTTCCCCACCGATGCGGCGCTCTTCACCTGCGCGGTGAGCAACGGGTGCGGGACGTCGGTGACCTATCCCGCGGCCTTGAACGTCGGCCCGCCGCAGGTGGCGGTGCAGCCGACACCGATCGTCGCGTGCGCCGGCCCAGACGGGTACGGGGTGACGAGCGTGACAGCGGTGGGGACGCAGCCGCTGGCGTATCAGTGGATGCGCAACGGCGTGGACCTTGTGGATGGCCCCGCGATTGGCGGCGCGCAGTCGCCGGAACTCACGGTGGGGAATCAGCCCGGCGGCGGGCCGGGGGTGTATGCGTGCCGCATGACCAACTCGTGCGGGACGGCCGTAAGCCAAGGCGTCACCGCGGAGTTTGTGAATCTCACGGTTTCTGTCCCGGCATCGGTCTCGGTGTGCCGCGGCGGGACGGTGACGCTCGAGGTGGCACCCAACTACGCGGGCTCGGTCGGCGGGTTTATCTATAACTGGGAGGTGCGGAACCCGGACCTGACGTGGGAGCCGCTGCCGTACAACTTCTTCTTCCCGTACGGTGCGTGCGGCGGGATCTCGGGGATCGACAGCAGACAGCCGACGCTCGATGTGACGTGGATGGGAGGACCCGGGTGCCCCGCGTCGCTTCTGTTCCGCTGCATTGTGCGCGATGACTGCACGCAGGTGACAACCGCGCCAATCCAACTCATCCCATGCCTTGGCGACTTCAACTGCTCGGCAACCGTAAGTGTGCAGGACATCTTCGACTTCCTCGCCGCGTACTTCGTCAACGACCCCCGCGCTGACATCAACACCTCCGGCTCGATCACTGTGCAGGACATCTTTGACTTTCTGAGCGTGTATTTCGGCGGGTGCAACTGACCGCCAACGACCCACGGACAAACCACCACGACCGCTCGCGCTTGCGCGGGCGGTCGCTTTTGCTTTGCTGAACACCCGAGGTGCCGATTCGCATTGCTCGGGGCCGGAGAGCCAACAACGAACTCTCGAGCATTCGGTGCGAGCCAATCACCCCGTCAAACAATGCGTATCTGCGAAGATTTACTGCCGCGGAGCGGTGAAATCGGGTACCTTAAACGGCGGCGAGGCGGGCCAGTGCGGCTCGCCGCAGATCTTCTGGACAAAGTCGGCCTGAATTGAGTTCGGGATTGTGAGCATCTGGAGAGATTCTCGACCGTTTACGGCTTTTGATGTCCGCGCTTCGCGCTGACGTGCGCTTTGGAGCAAGGCGTGCATGCAGTGCGACTTCATGGTGATCGCCCTCGTCTCTTTTGGTTGTTTCCAGGAGCCTACTTATGTTGACCTCACTTGGATGGTCCGGCCTGTCCAATCCCGCCGATGCTGGCAGAAAGCGGCGGCTCTGGCTGACGGTGCTGGCCGCGTGCGCGGCGTGTGCACTGGCCGTGCCGGGTTTCGCCCAGACCGGCGCGTGCTGTGTCGGGACCGCGTGCTCGCTGAAAACATTCGCGGCCTGCGAATTCGTTTTTGGCGACTGGCGCGGCCCGGGTACGAACTGCGCTTCCAACCCCTGCGCCGTGCCCGGGCGGTGTTGCAGCCTGGGCAACTGCACGTTTGTGGCGGACGCTTCGTGCTCCGGGGTGTGGACCACAGGCGGGTCGTGCTCGCCCAACCCCTGCCCGCCGGCGACCGGCACCTGCTGCAATAACGGCTTGTGTACCGTCGTCACCCAGGCGCAGTGCGGTGTCTCGGGCTCGACGTGGACCATCAGCGGCTTCTGCCCGCCCAACCCGTGCCCGTCGCCCGCGTGCGACATCGGCATCCCGGACCGGTCTGGCGGGCGTGTCAGCGCGGTCATGCCCGGCTTCGGCAACGCCTTGCTTGTCGGGCGCGGGACGGTGCTGGAACTCTATGACAAGACCAACCCCAACGCCCCGGTGCCGTTCTTCCCGCCGCGGAGGCTCGTGTTGAGCGCCCCAGCGGTGAAGATCGCGTACACGCCGGGCTGGACCCGCGCGTTCGTGCTTATGGAGAACGGCGATGTGACCTATGTGACGCTCAGTTCGACGCCGACCATCTCGGATCCTCAAACCATTCCTTCCAGCGGGGTGGACATCGAGGCCAACCTCGACCGTGTGTACATCGTGAAGGGCACGACGCAATCTTCCTCGGAGGTCTCTATCTGGGAACGCGGGAGCAGCGGCACGCCGGTCTTTCTGGAGCGTTTTACCCCGGCATTGAATGGTTTCATTTTCGACCGCGTCACTCGCATCGGTAGCACGCTGTGGCTCGGCCTGCGATCCGATGTTTTCGCTTTTTACGGCATCGAGGGGTGGGACGTCGCTACACCCTCGGCCCCAATCCACATCGCCACCAGCGTTCAGGACAGCCTCCAAGCCCCCTTGACCAGTGCGGCTTGCAGCAACATCAGAGCTCTCCACGCTATTGGCAACAAGCTGCTCGTGGGTTTTTACAGCTGCAACGGGAATCCAGGTTCACCCGGTACGGATAGCTTTCGAGTGGCCGACGTGACGAACCCCGCGCTCGCCGTGTGGCACGCGCCCGTCAGTTTACCCGACAACCTTATTGCGTCTGCGACCACCGGCAACCACCTACGCGTGGCGCTGCAGAGCCGCGGCGTGCTCACCTACGACACGACCAACTCGTCAAGCCTCGCCCTGCTGGGCTCATACCTCGACCCGTTCCTCGTGGTCGGCCAGATAGCCGCCGGTTCCTTTACTGACTATTGGGCGGGGGGCGCGGCGGGCCTGATGACGATGAACACCACGAACCCGGCTTCGGTCTCGATCCGGACGACGCTCCCTACAGCGCCCGCGAATGCCTACATCGTTCGCCGGTTCGGCAACACCACCGCGGTCATCGACAACGACACCCGGCAACTGCGGATCTTTGATTTCACGATGCTGGAGTCGCAGCAGCTCCGCGCCTCGTTCGCTCTGGGCGATACCGCGGGATCGCTGGAGTTGATGAAACTGAACGCCGCCGCGCCCCTGCTGGCCTGCATCGGCATGGGCGGAAACGGCGTCAAGGTGATCGACATCACCACGCCCACGGCCCCCGCCCTCCGCTCGACCATCCCGGTCTACGCGACGCTGATGGCCACGCTCGGCTCGCGGCTTTACATGTTTGCTCCGGGCGAGGGACTCAGGGTTTACACGCTGACTACGCCGACCAGCCCCGGCCTGCTCAGCACGACGCCCTTCGGCGGAATCTCCAGCGACTACACCTGCATGACGGCCTGGACCAACGGATCCGGCGATGTCGTCGGGCTCGGTACCCGCGATTTCGGGCTCTGGCTTATTGACGCTGCAAACGCGAACGCGCCGTTTGTCTCGGCCGTCTACAACCCGGTCCCCGGCTACTCGGTGCATTCGGTTGCCAAGGGCGGCCAGAAACTCTTTGTCAGTGCGACCCAGTCGGTCCCCGGATCGTCTACACCCGCTGGCAGGCTGGAATCGCTCAACGTCAACTCCATCACCAATCCTCTCTCCAACTATGTTTCCGCGCCGGGCGTGGGCGCCGGGCCGAAGGGTCCGTACGACTCGCTGAACTTCGTGTCGAACGGCGGCAACCGCTTCCTGCTCGGGGTGGTCGTCGCAGGCTCAGTCTACGTGGTCGACGGCACCCTGACGGTCTTCGCCGCCGACGCGAGCGAATCCAAACTCTACTCGATCTTCGATGATCTTTTCTTCGGTCTGCAGAGCGGCCTCGCCGTCAGCACCGACGGCTCGCGCATCACGCTCGCCGGGGGGCCCGCGGGCCTCTTCCACGTCTCGCCGCCGCAGTCCTGGGCCCCGGGCTTCAGCTCGCCCGCCTTCGGTGCATCCCAGACCTTCTGCCTGCCGCTGCCGAACACCGCGACGCTCTCCGTGGATGCGCTCGCGGGCCCGAGCCTGCCTGTCACGTACCGATGGTTCCGGTCCGGGTCGGCCATTATTCTCGCCGACGGGATTACGGCCTGGGGATCGACCATCTCCGGCGCCGGCAGCGACCGTTTGGGCATTGCTCAACTCCGGCCGCAGGATGCCGGGCATTACTTCTGCGAGGTCACCAGCAACTGCGGCGCTCGAATCTCACAGTTCATCGAGCTGGTCATCTGCCTCGCCGACTACAACTGCACCGGCACCATCACTGTGCAGGACATCTTTGACTTCCTCGCCGACTATTTTGCGGGGGCGCCCAAGGCCGATGTCAACGGTTCGGGCACCCTCACGGTGCAGGACATCTTTGACTTTCTGAGCGTGTATTTCGGCGGGTGCAACTGACCGCCAACGACCCACGGACAAACCACCACGACCGCTCGCGCTTGCGCGGGCGGTCGCTTTTGCTTTGCTGAACACCCGAAGTGCCGATTCTCCAGTGCGACGGGCCGGAGAGCCGACGATGAACTCCTGCGCGTTCGGTGCGCGCCAATCACGCTCAGGCTCTCAGGCCGGGCATGGCTTCATCGCACAGGGGTTCAACAATGCCGCACCATCCGTTCGCCAGAAGTCGCCCGTCACGAGTGAACGGCATGGCCGGGCAACCCATCGCCGAGCACCTCGAATCGCGGGTGTTGTTCGACTCGGCACCGGTCGTCAAGATCTCGGTCGAGAATCCGCGTGCGGCCGAGTTTCCGCGCGAGATCGGTGAGTTCATCATCCGTCGGACCGGTTCGATCGATGCGCCGCTCACGGTGCGCTACTTGATCGGCGGGCGTGCCGAGAGCGGTACCGACTTCACCCCGCTTGATACTGAAGTGACGATCCCCGCAGGACGGCGATCAACCACGCTGCCGATCATCCCGATCGACGATCTCACGGTCGAGGGCGATGAGGAGGTGGTGATCACCCTGCTGAACGATCCGGCGTACGACCTTGATGCGACGGGCCAGAATCGCTCGGCCGCGCTCACGATCATTGATAACGACACGGTGCCGCGTGTGACCATTCTTACTCCGGATGCACTGGCCACCGAGGGCGGGCAGACGACGGCGAGGTTTGTGATCGAGCGCACAGGCGCGACCGATCTGCCGCTCACGGTCAGCCTGACGATTGCAGGCTCTGCCGCGCCGGGCGAGGATTATCTGACCCTGCCTACAACCGTCACGATCCGTGCGGGGCGCAGCCGCGCGTCGCTGTATGTGCGGCCGATCAACGATGCCTTGTTCGAGGGAAACGAGACCGTGCGTGTCACGCTTCAGCCGAACGCGCAGTTCACGCTCAGCCAGACGCGCCCGCGGCGCGTGAGCACGTGGGTGACGATCCGCGACAAGCCCGCGGTTTCGATCACCGTGACCGATCCCGTGGCGACCACGCACCCCTCGGACACCGCAACGTTTCTGATCACGCGCAGCGGGCCGGTCGATGGCGCGCTGCGAATCGCGTATTCGCTGGGCGGGACGGCCGCGCCGGGCATGGATTATGTTCGGCCCGCCAACCTGCTCACCATTCCCGCCGGGCAGACCTCGCTGGTGGTGACGATTCGCGGGCGTGACACGCAGTTTACCGATGCGCGGTTCAAGACCATCCGACTCACGCTGGAACCACTCGCCGGGTACAACCTGGACGACTCGAACCGCGAGAGCTATAGCCGCTATTTGAGGATCTGGGACGATACGCAGGGCGCACCGTACACCATCCCGACGGATTTCTAGCCCGTGCGGGAGGCTGTCACGCGAGAGTTCTCGGGAAGTGCTTTGCCTGTTCGGCATTCCTATCATTCTCTTCGCACCACCGGAGAGCCTGATTCATGCCGCACATCATCGCGGAGCCCTGCATCGGAACCAAAGACACCTCGTGCGTCGAGGTCTGTCCTGTTGACTGCATTCACCCGACCAAGAACGAGGCGGACTTCGGCAAGTTCGATCAGCTCTATATTGACCCGGACACCTGCATCGATTGCGGCCTGTGCGTGGACGAATGTCCGGTGAAGGCGATCTTCCCTGAAGAGGACCTACCGGCCGAATGGAACCGGTACGTTCAGGTCAATCTCGACTTCTTCAAAGCGAAGTGACGCGGCTTTGCGCCAGGTCGCCGGCGATTTTGCCGGGGCGGGTTCGGCCCGAGACATTGCGTTCATGCTCAGCCGTTTTCGTGTTGATTGGCCCTTTCCCGAGCAGCCGCGCGGGCGCCTATGCGTAAGGCATTGGGTCTCGCTCGCGCGTGTATCATTTCCTCGTAGCCCTCAAAGACGTGAGCGCCTCGACATCGGGGCGATCCGCCAGCATCGTTGGACTTTCGAGGATCCGTCCTATGAACGCTCCTTTGCTCAGCACCCGTGCGACCGTCGCGGCCATGATCCTGTGCGCCGGTTCGAGCGCGTCGGGAGACGAGTGCCCGAATGTGCATCCGCCGATCATGGTTGAGCCGGGCTTTGTCAGCACATCGAACGTACGGGTCGGTGGGTTCTCGATGGATAGCGATGGCACAACACTGGTGATTGGTGATCCATACGCCGAAGGAACTTTCGGCGTCTCCAGATCAGGCGCATTCTCCATTCATGAACACCAACTCGGTGGCGGTTGGTCACCGGTCGCTGCGTTCAGCGGCTCGTTATCACAACAAAGACTTGGCTTCAGCGTGGCGGTTCGCGGCGGGATCGTTGCGGTTGCGGGCGTAGGAGTGACCGGTAGGATTTATGAGCGCGTCGTTGCTCCGATTGGGGCGACCTGGAATCAGACCGCACTCATCAACATACCGGGAGGAACAAAGGCTGTTCGGATTGATGGCGAAACGGTCTACGCGGCAACCCGCAGCTCCGACAACTCGTCGAGGTCAAACATTTATGAGTACACGCGCACGGCCTCGGGCGCGTGGATCGGACGCGAGATCATTCACGAAGTTCGACTTGCCAGTGCGAACGGTCTTACGGGATGGGCCGTTTCAGGCGAAACCATGGTTTGCTCGTTTGCCGGCTCGAATGGATCGACCTCGCCGAGCGATGTGCGTGTCTTCCGCCGGGTCGGCGCGAACTGGGCACAAGAGGCGGTGCTCTCCGGACGCACAACCTCGGTGTTTGATGGGTTTGGAATCTTCGCAGCGATCGATGGCGACACGATCGCCATCGGCGCGAACTGGTGGCCCTATCCACTCAACAACACGGGCTATGCGCGTGTGTACAGGCGCGCGACCGATGGAACGTGGCCACTCGAGGCGGAGTTCACGCACCCCACCGCGCCTTCCGGATCGCCCAACAGTGGGTTTGGCATGAGTGTCGCCCTGCGCGGCGAGACGCTCGTCATCGGCTCCATGCTTGACGACCATGGGGGCATCGACTCTGGCACGCTGTACTCGTGGCAGCGCATCGCCGGTCAGTGGACAAGCCGCGCATCCTTTGCCGCGGCCAATACACCCGGAGCGTGGATCGGTTGGAACGTGGTCATCACGCCCGAGGAGGTTCTTTCATCGGCCCCCGGCCTCTTTGGTGTGGGTGGCGCGATCGCGTTCGATACCTGCTCGCTCAACAGCGGTGGCGGAGCCACGCCGCGCTGCTTGCCGGGCACTCTGGGGCTCATCACCTTTGCCAACGCCTTCTTTGCCCATGATCCCTTCGCGGATTACAACCTGAGCGGCGCGATCAGCGTGCAGGATTTCTTCGACTTCATGAACGACTGGTTTGCCGGCTGCCTGTGAAGTACGCGCCAAGACATTCTGCACTGTTGATGACCCTGGCCATGCTGCTGGTCCCTGGTGTCGCATCCGACGCCCATTCGCAATCGGCACGGCTCGAACTTCGTCTTGTGGCGCAGTCGGGCATCCCGGGTCTGGGCGGTGGTGTGCCGCAGGGGTGCGTGTTTGATGATGCGCAAACCACCGTGGTCATGGTGACTCCGGCAATCGCCAAGCGGTTCGAGGTGCAGGGCCGCGTGATGGATCTTGATGCGGGCGATGGGATCGACACGCTGGGTCTTGCGGGTGTGCGACTGACGGTGCGCGCCGATCGCGATGGCCTTTGGGGGCGCGCAAGGCTCTCGCAACTTGAAGCACAGGTTGAGCCGGGCGCACCCGTGACCGGCGCGGATTGCAGCGGCGCGCCCATCAGCGCACCCATGGTCTCAGCACCGCGCGGCCTGCATGGGGCCTTTCGCGCGTGGGAATCGTCGTTGGCTGTGGGGAACGATGATGCGCGGAACGGCACGTTCGGGCCGCGACATATCAGGATGATTGATGCCGAATCGAGGAGTGCGGGGCTTGATGCGGAGCGCGCGGCGTGGGTTGGGCTCTACTCGTTTGAGTACACCATCGCACAGGGAGGATCTGGGCTCATCACGCTTCGCGCGGATGTTGAACCCATCGCGGGCGTTGCGTTTGAATGGTGGGGGCGCGGTGTGGGCACGCAGAGATGGCCGGGTACGGATGTTCGTGGTGCATCGTTGACGCTTCAAGCACCGGCGGGGCCGGCGGCGTGTTGTACGGCTGACCACTGTTTCATCGCGCTCTCGCCCACCGCCTGCTTCGGCAACGGTGGGCGCCTGGCGATCAATCCCACTTCGGGGTGTGGCGCGGCTTCGTGCTGCGCGGCCGACTACAACGGCGACGGGGTTCGGGGCTTTCAGGATGTGCTCGACTACCTCGATGCGTACCTCGGCGGCGATCCGCGGGCGGATCAGGATGGCTCGGGGAGACTCACCGTGCAGGATCTTTTCGAGTTTATCGCGGACTATTTCACGCCATGCCCGTGAGCACGGCCATTGTTGTGCTTGAGGCCGCACTTTCTTTGCACAACACGCACGAACTTGTTCGAGATACGGCTCAGCGCATGGCGGGGCGGTGAAGTTGTGCCATGCTCTGTCGGTGGCACTCGGACCAGCGCGGGCCGAGTCAGGGAGAGGGCCCGGGTGGCGGTGGATTGACCAGGAGTTCCTGCATGTCCGTACGTTCGAGCCTAGTTCATCTCGCGGCGACCATGATGATGTATGTCCTCGCGACTTCGGCCGCGGCCAACGTGCCACCCGGCACGCCGACCATCACCGAGCCCGCGACTGACAACCGCATCCTCAACTCTGAAGATGTACACATGGAGACCGGGCCGTTTGTCGATGCCGATATCGGCGACACGCACATCTGCACCGACTGGGAGATCTGGACCGTCACCCCCTTGGCGCGGGTGTGGGGCTCGCTCTGCAGCGGCGGCATCGAGCGGTTGCACACGCACCTGGGCGATGGAGTGTTTGAAGGCTCGCACGCGGGTCGCCTGTCGCTCCTGCCGCTCACGAGCTATCAGCTCCGCATCAGGCACAGAGATTCGAGCCCGGATCTTGCCACGCAGTGGAGCGCGTTCGCGGTGCGGCCCTTCAGCACCGCCGCGCTCTCGGCCGTGCTTCCCATGAACTTGCGCGATATCTCGACCACACCGACGCCCACCCTCGCCGATACCAGCGTCGCGGCGATCGTGCTTCCTGGTGGCGCGACGGCCGCTTCGATCCGTATCGAGACCGGTACGGGGCAGCTTCTGCTCGAGTTTCGCGGGCAGGACAACATGATGAACCTGGTGACCAACCCCGCCGCGCTCGCGGCCCATGGCGATGTGCGCGCCGTGATTGCCGCGGGTTCGGCACCCCTGGCCCTGCCCGATGCCAACATCACCTTCACCGATGAGAACGGAGCGATGCGGACGGTCTACCTGCCCGCCGTGAACCTCGGAATCAACACCTCGCGCATCTTCTGGGTGGCCGACAACGGCGCGACCTTTAACGGAGCAGCTGGGCAGACCACACCGACATTCGCGATTCTTGCCCGCGGCGCGGCCGCGCCGTGGACGACCCGCCAACCCGGCTTCAAGGTCGATGTCGTGGCGAGCGGGTTTCAACTTCCGGTCGCGATCGCGTTTGTGAACAACGCGGTCGCCGGTGGATCGTCGCCGCTCTGCTATGTTGCGGAGTTGTATGGCAGCATCAAGCTCGTGCGCGGTAACGGCGAGGTCTCGACGTACGCGAGCAACCTGCTCAACTTCAACCCCACCGGTTTCTTCCCCGGGACGGGCGAGCAGGGTCTGGGCGGCATCTGCATAGACCCGATCAGCGGCGATGTCTTTGCCACGATGCTTTATGACAGTGCGCCGCCCAACGGTGCGCACTACCCGAAGGTTGTACGCTTTCACTCGACCGATGGGGGACTTACGGCCGCGACGCAGACGATCATTCTTGACATGGTGGGCGCAACGCAAGGTCAGTCACACCAGATTTCCAACATCACCATCGGCCCTGATGGGAAGCTCTATGTTCATAATGGTGATGGCTTTGATGCCGCCAGCGCGCAGAACAACACCTCGTTCAAGGGCAAGATTCTGCGGATGAATCTCGATGGCACACCCGTTGTCGATAACCCGTTCACCGATGGCCCCCCCTTCACACCGATTGACTACATCTATGCCTCGGGTGTGCGCAACCCGTTCGGCGGGGCGTGGCGCTCGCTTGATGGTGCGCACTACATCGCCGAAAATGGTCCGAGCGTCGATCGTCTGAGCAAGCTCGTGCGGGCCCGCAACTATCTGTGGGATGGTTCGGATGCCAGCATGGCCAACTTTGCCATCTACAACTGGGCACCTTCGAGTGGCCCGGTTGCGATGACGTTTATTCAGTCCGCGACTTTCGGCGGGAGCGGCTTTCCGGCCACGCTCTATGGGCGTGGCTATGTCACCGAGTCGGGGGCAACATGGGCAACAGGCACCCAGACCATCGGCAAGCGCATCAGCGAGTTCAACATCGATGCCTCGGGCACGTTCCCCGGCGGCCCGCTCCCCTTTATCGAGTACAACGGTTCGGGCAAGGCGACCTGCGCCGGTCTGGCCGCGGGGCCTGATGGTCTGTACTTCACGGATCTGTATAAGGATCAGGTCTTCACCTCGCCCATCGATCCCGGGGCGAACCTGCTTCGCATCAAGTATGTGGGCTTCGCGGCGATCATCGCCTCGACCACCACCGCCGAGACGCCCCCGCTCACCGTGCAGTTTACCGATGCCTCCACGGTGCCCAGCGCGTTCAACTGGTTCTGGACCTTTGGCGATGGCGCGACCAGCACGCTGCGCAACCCTTCACACACCTACACCCAGAACGGCCAGTTCACGGTTCGTCTCACCGTGACCGGCGCGGGTGGCTCGGTCAGTGTGCAGCGCAATGCACTGATCCGTATCGGCCAGCCACCGGCCATCGCGGTCATCGGCGGCACCAATCCGCCATCAGCCACCGATCTCGCCGTTGCCAACCACCTCCGCTCGCTCGGCTACCTGGCCACCAGCTTCGATGACGAACCTGCCAATCGTCCGGGTGCCTCTCAGCTCGCCACCGATTTCGGGCTGGTGGTTGTCTCGTCGAGCATCAACAGCGGCAATGTTGCGGGCGAGTTTCGCGGCGTGAATGTGCCGATGATCTTCTGGGAGAGTGCCATGCTGCGCACCGGGCGCGAGAGCCTCAGCGATAACGGAATCACGCTCGGTACGCAGACGCAGATCACCATCACCAACAACACCCACCCTGTCACGCAGGGAGTATCGCTCGGGAACCTGACCGTCTACAACAACAACCAGACCCTCAGCATTGCCAGCGGCGCGATCGGCTCGGGCGCGATCACGCTGGCCACGCGCCTCAATACTCCGACGCAACCGTCCGTCCTTGTCGCGGAGACCGGCGCAAGCCTGGTCGGTGGATACATCGCACCGGCACGGCGCGTCTTCCTATTCTTTGATGACACCAGCTTCAGCAACTCGAATGCGGCCGCGAAGACAATCCTCAACAACTCCGTCTGCTGGGCGATGAACCTGAGCCCGCGCATCACGACGCAGCCCGCAAGCGTCGCCGTTGGGCCCGGCCTCACCGCAACACTCACCGTCACCGCCGCGGGACTCAACCCGCGCAGCTATCAGTGGCGCAAGGCCGGTGTTCCGGTTGTCAACAGCGCCCGCATCACCGGAGCCATGACCACCTCGCTCCAGATCACCAACACCCAGGCTTCCGATAGCGGCAGCTACGATGTGCTGATCACCAACTCCTGCGGCAACATCACCACCACGGCCGCCACGCTCACGGTCTCGGTCGCATGCCCGGCGGATATCAACAACTCGGGCTCGACCACCGTGCAAGACATCTTTGACTTCCTGTCCGCCTACTTTGCCAATCTGCCTTCGGGCGATTTCAACAACTCTGGTGCCATTTCCGTCCAAGATATCTTCGACTTCCTTTCCGCCTACTTCGTCGGTTGCCCCTGATCTTTGCGAGACCCTCACATGCCCCAACACCCATCGCGCAGGCAGTTCATCGTCTCTGGCATCGGCGCACTCGCGGCCGGCATGGCTGCGCACCGCGCACACGGAACCTCGGGGCTGGCCCTTGGGTTGGGGCGAGCGATTGTGCTTCCACCTCCGAGTGGCTCGTGCGCCGATACAGGTGCGCTCTCACGCTTCAACGCCGGGCCGTTCGGCGAGGTCCCCTATTCACCCTCTTCCATCACCATCGGCGGCCTTCCCTTCGCCGACCGCTGGTTTGGTGATGACTTCAACCCCAGCGACATTCCATTTCACTCTTCCGAAACGCAGTACCCCGGCGGTGTGCCGCCCGAGCCGACCGAGTCTGTTGATATCGCGGTTGTCGGTGGTGGGCTTTCGGGTCTTGCCGCCGCGTATCTGCTCAGGCATAAGAAACCCGTGCTGCTTGAGCTTCACCCGCAGGTCGGCGGCACCTCCGTCGGCGCGCGCTGGCGCGGGATCGAATATTCGCAGGGTGGTGCCTACTTCATAACGCCCGATGAAGGCTCGGACCTTCAGTGGCTCTACCGCCAACTGGGGCTTCACCGCACCGCACGCGTGAGCCCCAGCTCCGACGATCTCAACGAACTTCGCGGCCAGATCGAGCCGGGATTCTGGTCCGCCGACGGTCTGGCCGGTGACGAGCGCCTGGCTTTCGAGCAGTACCGTGCGCTCGTGCAGGAATACGTTGACAACTATCCCGAGATCCCGCTCGACGACTCACTCGACAACACATGGATACGCGATCTTGATCGGCTCTCGCTCAAGCAGCACATCCTTCAACGCCTCACGGTGCCCGTGCCCGACGCGCTGCAGGCCGCGATCCAGGGATATTGCTTCTCGTCATTCAACGCGGGTTGGGACGAGATCTCGGCCGCCGCGGGCTGGAACTTCATCGCCGCCGAAGAGTTTGGACGCTGGGTACTTCCCGGTGGCAACGCGGGCTTGATCGATGCGCTGTGGCGCGAGTTGCAGGGGCTCGAATCGCGGACACCACTCAACTGCCCGCCGCGATATCTGCGCGCGGGTTGTCGCGCGGTCGATGTTCGTGTGCTTGGTCCCAAGCGCGTGCAGGTGACATACAAATGCGCTGATGGCACATTCCGCTCGCTCATCGCCAAGCGCGTGGTGGTCTGCTGCCCCAAGCACATCTGTCGGCACATTCTGCATGGGATGCGCGAGCAGGACCCGCAGCGCTATCAGGATCTCTACGAAGTTCACACCAACGCCTACGTCGTGGCCAATGTTCTGCTCACGCGGCGCATCCCGCTCGATTTTTACGACATCTTCCTGCTCAAGGATGCGCGCTTTCCCAACGGCTCGGGCGTCGGACCTTCGCCCGAAAGTTTCAGCCGTGCCACCGATGTCGTCAAGGGCGACTTTACCCGCCGCACACCGGTCGGCAACGGCGTGCTGACGCTCTATTGGCCGCTGCCGTTTCCGCGTGGCCGCTTCGACATCCTCTTCGATCACGGCTTCAACGACTTTGCAACACGCATTGCACCCGAGCTTGATACGACGCTCAACATTCTCGGCCTGCGCCGGCGCGATGTGAAGCAGATCCGCCTCTCACGCTGGGGACATTCCATGCCCATCGCGCGTCCGGGGCTCATCGCCAGTGGTCTGCTTGAACGCATCCGCGCACCATACAAGAATGACATCTTCTTCGTCAATCAGGACAACTGGTGCCTGCCCGCTGTCGAGACCTGCCTGATCGAAGCCTTTGCGATGCGCGATCCGATCCTGGATGGCCTATAAACTCCCCGTTCTCAGCCCGCTCCCACCATCCTCAACGCACATGACGACATCCCACGCATGAACCCGATCCGCATCATCGCCACCGTACTTGGCCTCTGCACGCCCACACTCGCGCTCGCGGTTGATGGCGATCCGCTGCCGCGCTCCGCGACTCCCGCCGAGCTCCTGCTCGAGTCGCTGAATCCAGCCACGCGATTCCTGCCGCGCGGGCCGACAGCCTCACCACAGGGCTCGGTCATCTGCCCAGGCGAATACGCGCCGATGGATGGCATCGTGCTCTCCTATCACCCGAACTACAGCCCGAGCATTCTGAGCATTGTGCGCCAGATGGCGGCCCAGATCACCACCACCGGCCGCGCCAAGGCGTACGTCGTGTTCGACCCCGCGCCCTCCGCGGCGACCCTCTCGCTCTTTCAGACGGCCGGCGCGGACATGACCAAGATCATCCCCATCACACGCACGCTCGACAGCATCTGGATGCGCGACTACGGACCGCGATACATCTACGAGGGCGGCGATGCCGCGGGCAATGGCGCTTGCCGCGCGATCATCGACCATACCTACAACCGCTCGCTCCGAATGCTCGACAACACCTTCCCCATCTCGTTCGCAGGCAACCGTCGCCACGCCCTCTACACGATTCCGCTCGTCCATGGCGGCGGCAACCACCATCTCGATTCTCTCGGGCGCGCGTACGCCACGCGCCTGATCGCCAACGAGAACCCGCAACTCGGCGCGACCAGCGCCGCCCGCGAGGCCGCGGTCGTTGCGCTGTGGCACCAGTACCAGAACATCACCACGACCATCACCGACCCGTTTCCAACAAACATAGATGTCACGCAACACATCGACATGTGGGCCCAGGTCATCGGCGATGACAAGATCATGGTGAGCCAGTGGCCGACGGCTCTGCCCGGGGCACCGCTCTATGAGCCCTTTCGAATCACCGAGGCGTTCGCCGCATCATCCGCAGCGCCGGCAGGACCATACACCGTTTACCGCGTTCCCGCCCGCAGCATCGGCGGTGTGCATTACACCTATACCAACGTGGTGATGTGCAACGATCTGGTGCTCGTTCCTTCATACACCAACGCGACCATGGTGCCGCTCAACGCCGAGGCCGTCGCCGCGTATCAGGCGGCGTTGCCAGGCAAGACCGTCGTACCGATCAACTGCCAGTCGCTGGTCACGCTCGCGGGTGTCATGCACTGCATCGTGATGCACATGCCGCGGCACATGGGCAACGACAACGGCTCGGGCAACCTCGCACCCACCGCCTACCTGCGATCGCCCAACGGGGGCGAAACTTTCACACCCGATCAGACAATCAACGCCTGCTGGATTTCCGATGACGACACGCTGGTCTCCAATGTGGATCTTGAACTGAGCTTTGACTCCGGCACAACCTGGCCGCTGTCGATCGCCCTCATGACCGCCGATGACGGACAGCAGAGTTTCGTGCTCCCCAACTACTTCTCGCGGCACGCACGATTGCGTGTCACCGCCCGTGATTCCGGATCGCCGGCCCGCACCGGCGCGGATATCTCCGACGCGGATTTTTCGCTCGATGGCACTTGCCGGGCCGACGTCAACAACTCCCTGACGCTGACGGCGCAGGACATCTTCGACTTTCTCGCCGCCTACTTCGCCAGCGCAGTCACCAGCGACTTCAACGATTCAGGCGCGATCAGCGTGCAGGACATCTTCGACTTCCTTGATGCCTACTTTGCTGGCTGCTGAGCTTCCGCCGCGGCGATGCCAAACACCCACACCCACGTCGGCTGCTCCGCCTTCAGGTCATTGTCGCTCGTCACGATCAGCGCCCGCTTTCCGTCCTTCAACTTTGGCCCCCAGCAGAGCCCCTCGACCTTCTCCGGCATTTTTTCGCCCGTCAGTCCATACGCCGGGTTCATCAGATCAATCAGCAACTTCTTGCTCATCGCTTTCGCACCCACCGGCAACCCGTGCGCGGGCAGCCGGTCGATCTCCGACACATCCGTCGCTTCCGTGATGTCGCACACATACACCGCCCGCGCACGCGCCTTCGCTCCCGGCTTTCCATCACGCTCCAGCACCAACAATCGTCCATCCTCCGCGCCCAGAATCTCGCTCACCCCGTGGCTCGCATCTTCCAGCACATACACCAGTTCACGCGTGCCGCTGGTCTTCACATCCACCTCAAGCACGCGCACGTTCACGCCCGTGCGCTTCCCTTTCTCGTTCGATGCCCCATCCTGAATCAGCGGGCTTTGCAGGATCGCCCACAGCTTCGAGCCATCCGCGCTGCGCGCAAGCCCTTCAAACCCGCGGTTGGCCTGCCGCCCCTTGGTGTTGCGCGCCAGTTCGCTGATCGCATCCCCATCTGGCGCTTCCACCATGAACTTTGACGGGGGCACAACCCGCTGCGTGCGCTTTCCATCCGCGCCATACCGCTCGATCCACGGCCCATACTCCTCGCTGATCCAGAATGCGCCACCCGCACCATCCACCCGCACACCCTCCGGGTCAACACGCACACCGGCGACCTGATCGCTGGTGTCATACCCGCCCGTGTATCCCCACACCGCCTCGCCACGCTCATCGCTCAGCAGCGTCGTGCCCAACAGCTCAACCTTCACCACCTCGCCATCCGTGCCCGCCGCCTCATCAATCGTGATCGTCAGCCTCTGCACCCGCGGCCGAAACGCACTCGCCCCATCACCCGGCCCGCGATCATTGCACGCAAGGTACACATCGTCCTTCCCCGTCCAGTCGATCCCCGACCCAAAGCTCCCCAGCCGATTGTGCGGCACCTTGTCGCCGATCACGTTCTCAAGCCCCGAGCGATCCAGCAGATCGCCCGCGATCGACGCCTTGCCGATCAATCTCACACCGACCTCTTGCGCGCTCACCACGCCCGCACACAACAGGTACACAACCATCACGCTCAAGCTGCTGGTCTTCATGCTGAACCGTACAGACCCTCGCCCCTGGTCTCCGCACCTTCATCGTTTCTTTACATGATCTTGACATTCCGACGCCTCTGGCGCGTGTGCAGTTTGGCTAGCCTCTGCGCTTCACACCGCTGTCCAGACGTCGCATGTGTTGACCAATCCGCCTCACCCGCTCGACCCAAGGGCCGACCTTGCCACGCCATCACCCCCGAAACCTCAGCAAGGATCACCATCTACACGCCACTTTCCGCCGCGCCGCCTTCACGTTAATTGAGCTGCTGGTGGTGGTGGCGATCATCGCGCTCCTGATCTCGCTCCTGCTCCCCGCGCTCTCCGGGGCGCGCGAGGTTGCCCGGCTGGCGGTCTGCTCATCCAACGTCCACCAGCTCGCGCTCGCCGCCAACACCCACGCCAACGACTACAAAGGTCAGTACAGCACCGGCCCATTCGACGATCGCTCAAACCGCGGGTATGGCCCGCTGCACAAGTCCGGCTGGGTCGCCGATTATGTTCTTGGTGAATACGCCAAGGTCGGTCAGGTCCTCTGCCCATCGAGCCCCTCGCGCGCCAGCCAGTCGCTCTCGCTGGCACGCCTCGAAGCGATCGATCCCGATCGCCCCAACACCGCCGCGGGTGTCTCAAAGCTGCTCACCGATGGCTTCAACACCAACTATTGCCAATCGTGGTTCATGGCCTTCACCGCGCCAAAGAACTACGCCAACACCAGCGCGGATATGAAAAACCCCGCCAACGTCGTCGGCCCGCTCAATGAGCGTTTCATCGGTGCCCAGGCCCAGCCCGAGCGCGTCCCGCTCTTCGGCGATGGCACCACGCAGTTCAGCCAGAGCGACGACATCGTCTCCACCCTCGAAGGCCAGATTCGCGGCTCAAAGACCGTCACCGACGGACCCACCACCGCCTTCTTTCCCGGCCAGGGCGCTCGCTTCGGCCGGCAAAACTACACCGACCTCGGACCCGCCCACGGCAAGGGCGGATACATCGCCGGCCTCGCGGGCCACGACCGTGTGTATGGCACGATCTGCTTTGCCGATGGTCATGCCGAGACCTTCACCGAGCGCGTGCAGGACCGCGAGTGGGGCCACGAATCCGCCACGGTCAGCGGCATCAGCACCATCCGCTACCACGAGCTCGAAGGGCGCGTCTTCGGCGGCTGGCTCAACAAGCCCGGCCTGCCCTTCTGACTTCTCGGTGACGGAGTTGTTGGACGGCGATCACCATCAAGCCTCCCCATCTTCACACCTCCGAACCTTTGCGCAATCTTGACAGCGCGCACGCTGAGCCTCGACCCTCAACCGCTTAGCCTTCCCTCCGCCGCAACGCACGACGCGCCATGAACCACAGCACCGTTTTTTCAGGAGTGACCGATGACCCGACGCACCCTCTGGTCGCTGAGCGCGATCGCCGCCGCATGTTGCGGCCAGTTCGCCGCCGCACAATCCACCATCACCCGATGGAACTTCAACTCCAACCCCGGCGACGGCAACACCGCCACCGGCACATTCACCCCCGCCTTCGGCGCGGGCACCAGCCAGTGCTACAACAATCCGGGATTCGCGGCACTGACCGAATGCATCTTCGCCTCGGGCACAGGTTCAACCGACCCTGAGACCGCCGACGACTCGGGCTGGCAGACACGCGGCTACCCGACCACCGTTGCCGGTGCTGGTCAGGTCGGTGCCGAGTTCGCGGTCAACACCACCAACTACAGCAACATCATCGTCTCGTGGGATCAGCGCCACTCCAACTCTTCCAGCCGATATTCGGCCCTGTACTACTCCACCGACGGCCTGACCTTTACCCAGGTGCCCGGCCTGCCTTACGAGGGCAACCTCGGAGATGTGTGGTTCTCGCGCACCTTTGATTTCTCGGCCATTCCCGCCGTCGCCAACAATCCAAACTTCAAGTTCCGCATCTCAACAGCCCTCGACCCCGCCACCGGCAACTCCTACACCCCCAGCAACACCGGCTCCACCTTCGCTGGCACCGGCACCTACCGCTTTGATATGGTCACCGTCTCGGGCACGGCCCTCGTCTCCATCCCGCCGCAGGGTGTGGCCGTCGCCGCGCCCGCCGCGGTCTGCGCCGGTGGTGGTCAGGTGACTCTCCGCGTCACCGTGACCCCCGGCATCAACCCGGTCTCCACCGGTCTGGCCGTCGTGGCCGATCTGACAACCGTCGGCGGTCTGGCCAACACCCAGCTCTTTGACAACGCCACCAACGGCGACCTTGTCGCTGGTGACAACATCTTTACCCTCAGCTACACCGTTCCCGGCTCGGTCACCGTCGGCCTCAAGAACGCTCCCATCACCGTCTCCGATGCCGAGCCACGCTCAACCAACACCTCCCTCAGCTTCAGCGTCGCCGACTGCGCACAGAACGCCCCTTCGCAGGTCGTCATCAGCCAGGTCTATGGCGGCGGAGCCAACGCCGGTCCTCCGGTCGGCATTTACGATGCCGATTTCGTCGAGCTTTACAACCGCTCGCCCACCACCGTCGATCTGACCAACTGGTCTGTGCAATACGCCAGCGGCGGCAGCCTCTCCGGCTTCGATAACGCCCTCGACCGCGTCCAACTCTCCGGCCTCATTCGTCCCGGCCAATACCTCCTCGTTCGTATGTCAACGCCAGGCACTCTTGGCTCACCACTCCCCGCACCCGATTTCACAGGCTCGGGCGGCATGGGTAACAACGCCGGACGCGTCGCCCTTGTGCGCTCCACCACGCTCATCGGCACCAACTGTGCCGATCTCTCGGTCGAAGACCTCGCCTCATACGGTGGGGCCATCTGCTTCGAGGGCGCGGCCCCCGCGCTCGCCACCGCCAACGACTCCGGCATCACCCGCAAGCTCGGCGGCGCGCAAGACACCAACCAGAACTTCAACGACTTCTCCGTCGCCACGCCCAGCCCTCGCAATCGCGCCTCGGGCGGGTTCCTCGCCGGATACGGGTCAATAGACACCGCCGCGACCTGCGCCGGTTCGACCGTCAACTTCTCCGTCAACGTCTTCCCCGGCGCGGCCCCGCCCAGCACCATGATCCAGGTTCGCGCCGACCTCACCACCCTCGACGGCTCGGCCACCCAGTCCCTCATCGACGCTGGCGGCGGCCTGTTCACCCTCGGCTACCCAATCCCTGTCTCCGTCACCCAGGGCCTCAAGACCATTCCCCTCACCGTGACAGATGCCCAGGGTCGCACCGACTCCTCACGCCTCTTCCTCGATGTCGCCACCTGCACCAACTCGCCCGCCCGCGTGGTCATCAGCGGCTTCTTCGGCGGCGGCGGCAATACCGGCGCACCCTTCAATGCCGACCATGTTGAGATCTTCAACCGCTCGGCAGCGCCCGTTGATCTGACGGGCTGGAGCCTTCAGTACGCCAACACCAACAGCGCCGCCGGCTTCCTCATCTCACAGACCGTCCCCCTCTCCGGCACCATCAACCCCGGCACCTACCGCCTGATCCAGACCAGCGCGGTTGGTGTAAACGGCGCGGGCATCCCCACGCCCGATTTCACCGCCTTACCCTTCTTCGGGATGGATAACTCCAGCGGCCGCATCGCCCTTGTCCGTATCGCCACCCCGCTCGCGGGCGACTGTGCGAGCGTCGAGATCGAAGACCTCGTCGGCTACGGCCTCTCCGCCAGTTGCTTTGAAGGCATCGGCACAACGCCTGACATCTCCAACACCGTCGGCGGCTACCGCAAGCTCGATGGTTGCCAGGACAACAACCAGAACTCCATCGACTTCGTGATCCTCTCGCCCCTCAATCTTCCCCGCAACAGCGCGAGCCCCGCCAACCCCTGCGTCGTCATCCCGGTCAATGGTGCCTGCTGCTGCGGCTCCAACTGCTCCATCACCACCGCCGCCGCGTGCATCGGCACGAACAGGTCGTTCGCAGGTATCGGCACCGTCTGCACGCCCTTCAGCTACCAGGCCCCCTGCTGCCGCGGCGACTACAACAAGTCCGGCTCACCCACCTCGGTGCAGGACATCTTCGACTTCCTCAGCGGATACTTCTCCGCCGACTCGTGCGCTGACACCAACGACACCGGCGGTGCCAACACCGTTCAGGACATCTTCGACTTCCTCTCCGCCTACTTCGGCGGCTGCTAATCCAATAGCACGGGCGGCCCGCCCGTGACACCTTCCTAAGTCTTCCCCAAGAGCGACCCCAGCAGGGTCGCTCTTTTCAGGCGCCATCGGCGCGCAATACCAAGCAAATATATAACTAACAACCGCCCGACCTGGTGCGATCAAAACACAAACTTCACACTTTCCGATAAGAAGCTGGACAAAGTGGCCTTGATCTGTCAGACTGTGGTCAAAGCTTGGCACCAGATATGACCACCATTCGATTATCCTTCGTCGCCGCAGTCTGTGTGTGCGCTTTCAACGCGCACGCTCAGCCTCGTGTACGGGTCATTGATATCAACCGCATCGGCGCGTCGGCACTGACCACCACCGCCGATTCACCGTTCTTCGTCGCGATCGGCGGTACCGCCTACTTCACCGCCCGCGCCAACAGCAGCGGAACCGAGCTCTGGCGAACCAATGGCACGCCCAGCGGCACCACGTTGGTGAAAGACGTCTTCCCCGGCGGGGGCTCATCAAGCCCTTCACAACTCACGCAGCTTGGCCAACTTCTCATCTTTGTGGCGTACAACCCTTCAACGGGTGTCGAGCTCTGGCGCACCGATGGCACCGAGGCGGGCACCTCCCTCATCCGCGACATCGCCCCACTCAACACCCTCGCCAACCTCGGCATTCTCGCCGCCACACCCTCATTGGTCTATTTCATCGCCAAGGACGGATCGGGCAGCTCGCTCTGGCGCACCGATGGCACCTTTGATGGAACCTTTGCCATTCTTCCGCTGCCACTTGCTGGCAACGCGCTCCCCGCGCCCATCTTCTCGCCCACACCCGTCGGCGACAAGCTCTTCTTCGTCACCGATGATGGCCTGCATGGAAGCGAACTCTGGTCGACCGATGGTTCCATCGCCGGAACGCAGCTGGTGCGCGACATCGTGCCCGGCCCTGATGGGTCAAGCCCCGACGAACTCGCCGCCGCCGCCGGCAGGCTCTACTTCGCCGCCATGACACCCGAGAGCGGCATCGAACCCTGGACCAGCGACGGGACCACGCTCGGCACTGCACAAGTGGCCGATCTCGCCTCCGCCAATTCAGGCTCCGAGAGTTCCAAGCCGCAGGGCTTCATAGAAGTTAACAATCAGATTTTCTTCACCGCATCTGTCGATGATTCCGGACGCGAACTCTGGGTCTTCGACACCAGCGCGACCGGAAGTCCGCCCCATCTTGTGCTCGATATTCTGCCCGGCTCCTCGGATGGTCTCGCCACCGCCTTTGCTCGGGGCGCCGTCGGTGGTCGCCTCTTCTTCGCCGCCACCGATAACGATCACGGAAACGAACTCTGGGTGACCGATGGTTCGACCGCCAGCACACACATGGTCATCGATCTCGCTTCTGGTGCCGATGATTCCAACCCCGTCGAACTGCTTGCCCACGGAAACGACCTGGTCTTTCAAGCCACCAACTCGACCGACGGCTATCGCCTGTGGCGCATCGATGCCGACCCGCTCTCCTCAAGCCCTCCGACGCTCGTCACCACACTCGGCATTGGCGAGCCGCGCCTGACGCGCCCAGTCCTGCCCCTCGCAAACCAGTTGCTCTTCCCCGCCTTCACGCCCGAAAACGGTCTCGAGCTCTTCATCTCCGACACCTCTGCACAAGGTGCATCCCTAGTCAAGGACATCCGCACCGGCACGGTCGGTTCATCACCCACGAGCTTCGCCAAAATGGGCCGGGGTGTTGTCTTCGCGGCACGCACCAACAATGGCCTCGAACCCTTTGTATCTGATGGCTCGCCCGCTGGCACCTTCCAGCTCGCCGATATCGCTCCCGGCACCGCAAGCTCTTCACCCAATCAGCTTCTCAGCAACGCAGCCCTCACGATCTTCGCCGCTTCTCAGTCATCCTTATCCGCCGCGTGGTACCGAACCGATGGCTCGGCCTCCGGCACCCAATCTCTCAATATCACGGCGAGCGGAAGTGCCTCGACCCGTGTCGCCGCCCTCGGCGCACGCTTCATCTTCGCCGGCAGCGATCCCGCGATCGGCGCTGAACCATTCGTCACCGACGGCACCATCAGCGGCACACGCCCCCTGCGCGATCTTGATCCCGGCATCCCCGGCTCAGACCCCTTCGGCTTCACCACCTGCGGCACAAACGTCCTCTTCTTCGCCAACAACGCCCCCGGCCTGACCGAGCTCTGGCGTACCGATGGAACACCGACCGGCACCGAGCTCGTCACCATCCTCACCGCACCCAGCGGCATCACCCCCATCTCGCCCACCGTGCGGCCCGTTGCCGATACCCCCACCACCGGCGGCACCACCCGCATCTACTTCGATGCCAACGATGCTGCCGGCAACGAACTCTGGGTCTCCGATGGTACCGATGAGGGCACGTACCGCATTGCGGATATTCATCCCGGCCCTTCCGGCTCGTTCGCATCCGGTGCCTGCGCCATGGGCGGATATGTCCTCTTCTCCGCCGCCGACGATACCTCCGGCCACGAACTTTGGAGAACCGACGGGGTCCGCAACGGGCCAGGCACGCACCGCGTTCGTGACATCTGGCCCGGTCCCGGCGCCTCGCGCCCGCTCTCCATGCTCGCCAACGGAGACCGTGTCTTCTTCGCCGCCGACGATGGCGCCACCGGCTCCGAGCTCTGGTCCACAGATGGCACCGCCCCGGGCACCGTACGCCTGACTGATGTCTACCCCGGAGCTTTCGATTCGGTCTTCCGCGTGCTCGCCGCCGCGGGCGAACACATCTACTTCGAGGTCAGCGACAGCTCCGCCTCCGGGCTTTACGGGCGCATGTGGCAGACCGATCGCTCACCACTCGCCCCGCAGATCGAGCCCGTCACGCCCTCGCGCGCTTCAGTCGCCCCCTTCTTCGCGGCCATCACCGTCAACAACCGCATCTTCTTCTCCGGCTCCGATTCGACCCTCGGCACCGGCAGCGAGCTGGCCATCCTCGACCTCTGCCCCACCGATTTCAACAACTCCGGCATGATCGATATCGGCGACATTTTCGCGTTCCTCGAAGCATACTTCGCCTTCGTCGGCACCAACGGCCCTTCCTTGCCCGCCGATATGAACGACGATTCAACCATCAACCTCACCGACATCTACTCGTTCCTTCAGCAATACTTCGTCGGTTGCTGATGCTCCCGGCCCTTCACTCGCCGATGCGCTCAAGCTCCTGCGCCACGCGCCTTTGAAGCCTGCTGAACTGCTGCCGCAGTGTGGCCTCGGCAGACCCGGTTCGATCCGCAATCTGCCCCCACGCCATTCCTCCAGCACGCAGCCTGAGCAACTCCTGCTCATCGTCGCTGAGCGCCGCGATCAGCCGCCCATACGCCTCACGCCCCTGTTCCACATAACTCGCCGAGGCCTCTCTTCCCGCCGCTTGCTCACCATCACCCAGCGCAACCGTCCCCGCGCCTCCCCCACGCTTTTCCGCGGCATCATGCCGCGCCAGCATCGCCAGTTTGGTTCGCACCACCTTCCCCAGATACCCCGCCAGCGAGGCCTCGTTCTCAAACTTCACACGCCCCAGCCGGACATTCTCCGCCAGCGAGGCCGCGACCGACTGGCAGACATCCACCGACTCGCGTGCGTCCCGCAGTTTGCGGCCCATCGAAGCCCGAACAAAGATCATCGTGAGCGAGAGCAACTCGGCAAAGGCCTCGTCGCGTTCGCGCTCATCCGCCGAACCGATGCCCGCCAACGCTCTTTGAAGATCCGTTCCCATGCTTCGTCTCTTCTTCCCGCTCTGCCACCCTGAAACCACCAGTCCAACCGTACCACATCCGCGCCCGGTCACAATCGCTGTTCGACCGCACTCATGCTTTATACTGCTCTGGACCCCAACGCCACCCCCACCCTCTCACCCATGACCCGACCTTCGCCCCACATGTCCGCCACTGTCCACGCCGCTGCCAACGCCGCCGCCAACGCCGCAGATCGCGTCCGAATGGCCTGGCGCGATCCAGCCCACCCCTCTCCTCCCGACCTGGCCAGCCTCTTCACCGAGTTCGATCTTGCCAACGATGGCATCGCGGCCGAGGCCGTCATCGCCGATGCCGAGGAACGATGGACCCGCGCCCTCCCCGCGACGCTCGAGCATTACTCCGCATCACTCCCTTCGCTCGTTGCACGCCCACGCATTCGCCGCGCCCTGCTGATGTGCGAGGCCGCACGCCGAATCCATGAGCCCGAAAGCACACTCCGCTCTGCGCTCTCTTCTCGCTTCCCCACACTCAACGACGACCTCGACTCGGTGCTCTCCATCCTTTCACTCATGCGCGCTTCGGCGGATGCCGCATCACCTTCCGACCCTGCTCCCCCGCTTGCTCCTGAAACCCGCCTCGGCAAATACACACTCATCACCCCGCTCGGGCGTGGCTCGTTTGGCGAAGTCTGGCGGGCGCGCGACGAGCTGCTCAATCGGCAGGTCGCCCTCAAGGTTCTCGATCGCCCCGCCGAAAGCCCACGCGACGACGACCTGACCGACGACACCCGTCGCCTGCTCGCCGAAGCCCGCGCCGCCGCATCGCTCGACCATCCCCACATCATCCCTGTCCACGATGCCGGTGTCTTTCCCGAGATTGATCGTCTCTACATCGACTACCACCTGGCCACCGCCCATGATCCGCGCACACCCGCGCTCCCGCTCGACAGGCTCGTGACCGAAACCCGCAACGGTCGTCCATTCGATGCCCACACCGCCGCCCGCCTGATCGAACCCATCGCCCGTGCCATCGCCCACGCCCACGCACGCGGCATACTTCACCGCGATATCAAACCCTCCAACATCCTGCTCGCGCCCTCCGACGATTCAACCGCCGCGCTGCGCCCGCTCGTCACCGACTTCGGTCTCGCCACCGCGATCGATGCCCACACCCCCTCCTCCCGGCTTGCCGGTACGCCCGCCTACATGTCGCCCGCGCAGGCCCGCATCTCACCCGCCACCATCACCACCCCAACACCACTCGACGATGTCTTCAGCCTCGGCGCCACGCTCATCTTCCTGCTCACCGCACGCCATCCGCGCTCACCCGGCGGGCGCTACAGCCCCGACCCCGTTCAAGATGTTCTCGAACAGGCCCGCCGCGCCGAGCTCGACCGCCCCACCTCCGCTCCATCATCCTTCAACACGCGCCCACTCCCCCACACGCTTGTCGAAATCGCTAACCGCGCCACCGCCGCCAATCCGCTCGATCGTTACCAATCCGCCGATCTCTTCGCCGCCGATCTCCGCGCCTGGCTCGATCATCGCCCCACCACCGCCCGCGCCCTCTCGCCCGTCTCAACCCTCGCGCTCTGGGCGCGCCGAAACGCACCCGTCGTCATCGTCGGACTCATCGCCCTCACCACCCTCTCGCTCGGCACCACCCTGCACCTGCGCCGCATCACCACCGAGCGCGACCTCGCCATCGCCGCACGATTCGCGGCCAACACCGCACTCGCCGACGCGCTCGCCGCCCGAGACAACGCCGCCGGCGCAACCAAGTTTCTTCAGGACATGCTCGCCGTTCCTCAACCCGCCGGACAGGTCGCCACACGCGATCTTCGCATTTCCGACGTGCTCATCGCCGCCGCCCGCAACGCCTCGAAGCTCAACGACCAGCCTCTGGTCGAGGCTTCCATCCGCCACACCATCGGCACCACCTACCTCGCCCTCACCCGAGCCGCCGATGCCGAGCCTCACCTTGCACGAGCCGTCGAGCTTCGCACCGAACTTCTCGGCCCGGAAAATGTTGACACCATCCAGTCGCGCACCAAGCTGGCCTCCGCCCTCCACCTCCGCGGCCGCACGCGCGAGGCCATTGCCGAACTGACCGCACTTCTCGATACCGCCACCACCGCGCTCGGCCCGGATCACCGCGAAACCTGCATCATCCACAACACGCTCGGCACCCTCCATCTCCTCCTCAACCAGGTCGATCTCGCCGAGTTTCACCAGCGCCGCGCGCTCGAAGGCCGCACGCGAACTCTCGGCGCCGACCATCTCGAAACCCTCGGCGCACGCCGTGCCCTCGCCTCCGTCCTCGTCGCCCGTCGCAAGTTCGCCGAAGCCTCTACCGAACTCCGCACACTGCTCGAGAATCTTGAAGCTCGCCCTTCCGATGAAGGCGGCGGACCAAACAGCTTCTTCTACGCCGTCACACTCCAGGATTTTGGTGTGACCTTGCGCCAACTCAAAGAGGTCGATGAAGCCGAGTCCATCTTCCGTCGCGCCATCGATCGCTTGCGCATCCTCGCCGGGCCTGACCAGCAAAACACCCTCACGGCCGAACACAACCTCGCGGTCCTTCTCCTTAGAGATCGCCAAGACCCCGCGTCCGCACTCCCCCTGGCACAACACTCCGCCGACTCCGCCGCCCGAGTGCTCAGCCCCGACAACACCGTCACCATCGCCTTTCGTCGAGTGCTCGGCGAGTGCTTCATCGCCCTCGGGCGCATCGAAGAGGCTCGCACCACCCTCACAGTCGCGGCCGACTCCGCCCGTCGCACCTTCGGTCCTGACCGAACCGAAACCCGCGAGCTGCAATCGCTTCTCAACAAGCTCCCCAAGAGCAAGTAGAGGCCGTCGCGCACACCACAAGTGTTTTTTAGCACACCCGTCACATCGTGCCCAATCCTGCACTTCTTTCCGTGAACCCCATTAACGGAGATGAATCATGCTTACCACCTGCATCGTTCTGGCCGCCGCATCACTCACCAGTCTTGGCGATCCCTGCAACCCCGCAATCCCCTACACCATGCCCGACCTTGACCAGTCGCGCACCGCCGCGCCCGGCATCCAGGGCCTTCCCTCCGGCGGATCAAACTACTGCGTCCCCACCGCCACCATGAACGTGATGAAGTATTTCGCCAACCATGGCTACCCCGGCCTTGTCCCCGGCCCCGGCCCATGGCTGGGCACGCCCGCCACGTACCAAAGCATGACCACCGCCCTCGGCTTCATGGGCATCTACATGAACACCCACCCCGACGACGGCACCAGCGGCACCAACGCCTTCAATGGTGTCAACCAATGGTTCAGCGATTCCGGCATCGCCGGCGATATCGTCGTCACCGCCAAGTACGTCTCCAACAACGATGCCCCCGAACTCGGTGACATCGCCTTCTGCCTCCTCGCCGGTTACCCCGTCACCATCAGCGTCGGTTGGTATCTCCAAGACCCGCAAATCATCGGTCAGCTCGACCGCAGCGGCGGCCACAGCGTCACCGTCAAGAGCCTCCCCGATTTCTGCACCAACTTCCGTAAGATTGCCATCCGCGACCCCGGCAACGGCGGCGACTCCACCACGCAGCAACCCGGCACCACCGAGACCTACGCCGTTCAGTCGCCCCTGCGAGTGCTCGTTGATAATGATGGCAACGAGTACTACTCCGGCCCACTCGAGCGCATGATCGGCTTCGGCTCCGGCTCCAAAAATGGCTATATCGATGGGTACCGCGCCTACTTGCCCACGTTCGGCATCGCGGCCTGCAACAACCCCGTCAACGGCAGTTGCGTGACGCAATACATTCCCAACCCCTCCGTCACCACCCTGCCTCAGCAGACGCACTTCGATCTGCCGCAGAACCCCGCCGTGCTCGATCTCGACATCCGCGCCGACAACATGGGCGCGTGGATGCTCGTGCAAACTCCGCGCGAGGATCCCGCGCTCCACTCCTACACCTTCGGTCCTTCCTCCGCCGGACCCGTCCCGACATCCTTCCCCGCACTCACGCCCTTCAATCCCCGCCGCATCTGCACCGGCCGCAACCACCACAGCCTCTACCTCCTCGACACCAACCCCAACCTCATCGTCGAGCTCAACACCCGCACCGGCACCGCTACCCCACGAACCATCGCCGATGCGGGCGCCGCAATCTGCTTCGACCACATCCGCAACGAACTGGTCGTCCTCTCCACCACCGCACGCCGCATCTCACGCCTCAACCCCGACACCTTCGCGCCGATCTCCGTCCGCACACTCCCCACCAGCATCGCCATCGGTTCAACCCCGCGCATCAGCATCTGCCCCAAGGGCGCGTACGTCTGGCTTACCTCGGGCACAACCACCGGCTACGGCCTCACCACCCTCGCCACATCCTCAGTCATGACCATCGCCGCCACCATCAGCGCGCCCAATCCGCTGCTTGGTGTCGATGCCGATAACAACGGGCACATCTTCACCTCATCCGGCGGCCAGATCATCGAGTTCGCCGAACCCGCCGCACCAACACCCGGCGGCCCGTGGAGCCTCATCCCCTCTTCCCGCTTCGCCCCGCTTGCCGATGGCCCGGTCTTCCGCATCGCCCGCAACCGTTCCAACATCCGCGCCGATATCCACGACACACGGCCCTGGACCATGCACGAGTTGCCCACCAGCTTCACCACCGCTGTCCCCGACTGCCGCGCCGATTTCAACAACTCTGGTGCCGTCTCCGTGCAAGACGTCTTCGACTTCCTCACCGCCTATTTCAGCCAGAACCTCGCCGCCGACTTCAACGACTCCGCCACCGTCAGCGTCCAGGACATCTTCGACTTCCTCACCGCCTACTTCGCCGGATGTTGAAACAGCAGCGTGGCACGGCCAGCTCGCCTCCCCCTGCTCATGGGCACGTCACATGAAGTTCTCTCCCCACTGGCCCCACCACCTTCCCCGTGCCATGCTCAAGTCCATCCCCACCACCCGCGCTTCTCGGAGACTTCCATGCTTCCCATTCTCCTCACCCTACCCCTCGCGCTGGTCACTCTCGGCGATCCATGCGCCTCGCAGATCCCCGGCAACATGCCCGACATCGACCAGGTTCGCCGCGCCGCCAACACCATCGATGGTTCCCCCGTCACCGGCCTTGACAACAACGGCTTCGCCTACTGCGTCCCCGCCTCGACCCTCGACATCTTCCTCTACCTCGCCAACAACGGCTACCCATCGCTCATGCCCGGACCCGGCGGGTACCTCGGTGGCAACGCCATCTACAACACCTTCACCGACCACCTTGTCGATCTCGGCCAGGCCATGAACACCGACCCCACCACCGGAACCAACCACACCAACTGGTCCGCGGCCATTTCCAGCACGCTCAGCGATGCGGGCCTTGTCGGCTCGATCATCACCTCCTCCATCTACACCACCAGCCTCGGCGCGCCCTCGCTCAACACCGTGGCCGGCGCGCTCGACCTCGGTTGGCCAACCGCCATCTGCTGCGGGTGGTACGTCCCCTCGCCCAACGAATACGTCCGCGACTCCGGCCACTGCTTCGTCGCCCGCTCAGTCTCTGATCTCTGCACTCTCGGCCAGCACAAGCTCAGCATCCGCGACCCCGCCACCGACAACACTCTCCCCAGCGGCGCGGGCGCGGGGGGCGATCCTTTCCGTCAATCACTCCCGAGCACCGAGACCTACCTCACCAATCCTTATGTAGCCACATATACATTTGCAAATACCAGCTACTCCGGCCCCATGGAACGAATGTCCGGCTACGGGTTCAGCGGCCTTCCCCAGGGCACCACCGCGTTCATCGATGCTCTTCGCCTCTTCATCCCCGCCTTCGGCCTCTCCCCCTGCTGCGGCAATCTCGGCATCGCCGCCACAGAGCCCTCACCCTCCGGCAACTCCTCGGTGGTCAACAACTTCGCGCTCCCGCCCGCACGCGCGGTGATCGACATCGCCTCCGCACCCTCACACCACCGCTTCTTCGCCATCATTGATCGACCAACCGGCGGCCTCCGCACACTCTGGCAGACCGACCGCGCCGCCCAAGTCTCCTCCCAGGTCGCCTTCCCCATCTCTCCCTTCCGCATCTGCACCGGGCGCGAAGATTCGATCCTCTACATCCTCGCCGACGATGGCTTCCTCCGCACCGCCCGCGGCACCCAGCTCAGCCTGCCCACCACACCTCCCGCGCCCATCGCCGCGATCACCTTCGACCACACCAACAACCAACTCGTCGCCTTCTCCGCAAGTGCTCGCCGCATCTTTCGCTTCAACGCTTCCACGCTCGCCCTCATCTCCAACCAGCTCATCCCCTCCGCACTCCCGCTCGGTTCCACACCGCGCATCACCATCTCACCAACCACCGCCCACCTCTGGCTCGCCTCCGGCACCAATCGCCTCGATGCCCTCTTCGGCACCGGCGCGGTCCTCTCGACCGCCGCAACCATCACCCAGCCCGACCTGATCGCCCTCGGCATCGACGCCGACGATCGCGGCCACATCTTCACCTCCAGCACCGGCCTCATCCGCGAGTTCGCCCCACCCATCGCCCCTTCAACCGCATGGACCCAACTCACCGGCGGCAAGTGGGCCACCATGCCCGCCACCAGCCCCACCGGCGCGTTCGTCATTGCCCGCAGCACGACCAACTTCATCGCCGGCACGCACGACCACCCCACCTTCACGCTCAACACCCTGCCCGACACCTTCACCACCACCATCCCCGACTGCCCACCCGACATCAACAACTCCGGCACCGTCACGGTGCAGGACATCTTCGACTTCCTCGCCCTCTACTTCGCCAACGACCCCCGCGCCGACTTCAACGACTCAGGCACCACCAGCGTGCAGGACATCTTCGACTTCCTCACCGCCTACTTCGCCGGATGCTGAAACAGCAGGGTGGTACGGGCAGCTCGCCTGCCCGTGCTCGGCCATGCTCGGCATCCAACAAGCACCACTCTTCTGGTAACCCATTTCAACGGCTACTCGATACATGTTGGCATGATCGCGGTGGTGTGCGCCCAGGCTCTGCTTTGCCGGCCAAGTCGATTGAAACCGCGGATGAACGAAAGCAACCCCGCGAGGTAGCGGGGTTGCGGCCAAGTTCACCGTTCGATTCATCGCTTCAGAGGTCAGGCCACGCCGTGGCAACGATCAGGCCGCCTCGCGCTGCCACTGGTCTTCCGGGTGACCGGGCTTGGCGTGTACGCCGCTGGGGGCATCGGCGGGCTCGCGCCAGTCTTCCGCGCCACGTAGGTTCAACTCGCTGGCCATCGTCTTGCGATAGCCGAGCTTGCGGATGACTTCGAGCACATCGGTCCACGTGGGGAAGAGCTTGCCGTTGCCGCTCTTGAAGGCCTCGATCGCCATCACAAACATGAACTGCTCGGAGGTCATCTCGCCCTCCTCGGCCGACTTCATGAAATCGGTGCGACGACGACCGGGGCCGCGGCGGCGTTCGAGACCGGTCGAGGCTTCAGACTTTTTCGACTCAGGCTGGTTCGGCGTAGGCTGGTTCGACTCAGGCTGGTTCGACTCAGGCTGGTTCGGCGTAGGCTGGTTCGGCGTAAGCCTGTTCAGCTCGGGCTTCGGGGCTTCATCATGCTCGCGGCCCGCCGCCAGTTTGGCCAGCAGGTCGGCGATGTCGCGCCGATCAATCCCCGTTCGGCGGTCAAGCACCGACCCGCCCCCGCCCCCAGCCAACGTGCCATCCGACGTGCTGTTCTTTGCTGACTTGCCCATGAGCCGATCCCCTTGGACGGAGTCTGAACGCGCAAGACCTTGAGACGGACCACACACACGTGCCCACTCATAGCCTTGCTGTCGATCGGACCTGTCCCGGTTCACGCATTGGGTTATCGAACCCAACCAACGGCAACCCGACCGACAACTCAGAACTCATCGTCGTCATCATCTACATCGGCATCGACATCGTCGTCTTCGTCTTCATCATCGAAGAACTCGTCCTCGTCGTCCTCAAACTCGTCCCCTTCCTCAGCTTCCTCATCTTCGGCAGCCTCATCATCAAGGCCACCCCCGGTGCTTGCGGCCTCTTCATCCTCTTCTTCCTCATCATCGCCAAACTTCTTGCCATCGTCACAGACGGGCATGGCCCCGAGCTCGCCCCACGGGGTCGCGGCAAGTCCGGTATCCCAACGCTCAGCATCCGGGCTCTCGATGCCCGTGAGCGTGCCCGTGTTCCAACTCGTGATTGATCCAAGTCCTGCGTGCTCGATCATGTGTTTCGCCATGTCAACCCCTCGCTTCGTATCGTGTGTGTGTGCGTCAAATCGTGCGTTTGATCACCGACCCGCGTCCGCGCCCGCCCTCCGGCCACTACAGTTAACACCCAAACCCTTGAAGACAAGTCCAATTCCGATCTCTTCCGCCAGATGAACGACCGGCCAGCGGCCCGTGCTACCTTGTCTGACCCGTTTCAGCGGGGGATCAAAACGGCGGTACACTACTCTCCCCCAGCACTGTGTCAATACCCGATCTCGCCTTCATCCATCTTTTTGTTGTCCACCGTCTACCCACAATTTCAGCCCGCACTTCAAACTCGCCATTCATGCCCAACCTCATCGCCGCAACTCCGGAACCATCTTCTCCTGCCCCCTTGCAGCCAATCGCGGCCGTTCTTGCCTGGGTTCTTCCTGGGGCGGGGCACTTTTTTCTTGGCCACACGCGCCGGGCACTGATGATCTTCGCGGGCATCTTCGGTCTGTTTGCGGGCGGACTTTTCATTGGTGGGGTCGATTGCATTGACCGGAAAGAGGACTTCTTCTGGTTTTTGGGTCAGTCGCTGACCGGTCCGGTGGCCCTGGGGACCGATTATCTGCATCAAAACCACTTCAAGGCCTTGAGTGACCAGTCGGTTCGCAACCTTCGCTCACCCGAAGACCTTCAGCGGGCCTATCGCGGGTCGATGTCTTCGGCTAAGGCGGATGAGAAACGCGTCTTCAAGGATGTTCAGATTACCGACCCCACCACCAAACAAACGTCCATCGTTCGTGTTCCGATGTTCGAGCCGGCCGGGCCGGGCGAGTATCCGCCGAACATCAAGGGGCTTGGGCGCGTGAATGAGTTGGGAACACTCTTCTGCACGGTCGCTGGCTTCATGAACCTTATCTGTATCCTCGATGCCTCACAACTCCATCGGCGACGAAGGTCGGCATAAGCCCCTGTCTCTTATACACATCTGACGCTGCCGACGAATAGAGAGGTGTAGATCTC
>ENA-ORBV01001749-ORBV01001749.1-microbial-mat-metagenome-genome-assembly--contig:-NODE-1749-length-47641-cov-6.426289_pt1 | contig 47641 bp, 26 predicted proteins | sample MGYA00237777_ERZ505514 | MGnify/ENA primary metagenome ERZ505514 (study PRJEB26160, sample SAMN06269048) | microbial mat metagenome | isolation source: Oligotrophic lake microbial mat | place... | reverse complement strand
ACATCCTTCGCAATCTGGCATTTGACAAGCCCACCCATTTGGATCATCTAATAGAAGTTCTGGACGCCTATTCGTCCTCGGAGCTGATCGCGGGCCTGTTCGACCTCGAACTGGACGGCGTCGTCCGGCAGCTTCCGGGTAAGCAATATATAAAGGTCTGGTAGACTCGGGGGAAAGAAACCTCCGAGTGCGAGGAAAGGTTCGGTTAGTACATCCATATGGCGAAAACCCTGGTCATCGTTGAGTCCCCCACCAAAGCGAAGACCATCACCAAGTTCCTGGGCAGCGACTATATTGTCAAAGCCAGCATGGGCCACATCCGAGACCTGCCGAACAACGCCTCCGAAATCCCCGAGAACCTGAAGAAGGAGCCGTGGGCACGCCTCGGCATTCAGGTGGACAATGAGTTCCAGGCCCTCTACATCGTGCCGCCCAAGAAAAAGGCGCACGTCACCGAACTGAAGGCGGCGCTCAAGGGCGCCACCGAACTCTTCCTCGCGACTGACGAAGATCGCGAGGGGGAGAGCATCAGTTGGCACTTAATGGAAGTGCTGAAGCCGAAGGTGCCCACGCGGCGCATGGTGTTCCACGAAATCACGCAGGAAGCCATCGCCGAAGCGCTCAAGAATACGCGAGACATCGACGAGAACCTGGTCCGCGCCCAGGAAACGCGCCGCATTATCGATCGTCTGTACGGCTACGAAGTCAGCCCGCTGCTCTGGAAGAAGATGGCACCTGGCCTCAGTGCCGGCCGCGTGCAGAGCATTGCCGTCAAGCTATTATCCGATCGCGAACGCGCCCGCATTCGCTTCCATGCCGCCGAGTTCTGGGGCATGAAGTCGGTGTTCGCCAAGTCGAGCGGCGAGACGGTGGAAACCGAATTGGCCCTCGTCGGCGACCATCGCCTCGCCGTCGGTCGCGACTTCGACCCCGACACCGGCCTCTTGCTAGCCAAAGACGACTTGCTGCACTTGAAGCGCGAGCAAGCCAACGAACTGCGTAACCAGATTGAGCGCGGCCAGGCCAAGGTCGCTTCGGTGGAAGAGCGGCCCTTCACCCAGAAGCCGTCCGCGCCCTTCGTCACCAGTTCCTTGCAGCAGGAAAGCAATCGCAAGCTGAGATATTCGGCCAAGCGCACCATGCAGATCGCGCAGCAACTGTACGAAAACGGTTTCATCACCTACATGCGTACTGACTCCACGACCCTGTCGGAACAAGGCCTCGCCGCCGCCCGCGGGCTCATCACCCGCGACTTCGGCCCCGAGTATCTCCACCCCACCAATCGCCTCTACGCCACCAAGGTCAAGAACGCCCAGGAAGCCCACGAAGCCATTCGCCCCGCCGGCGACACCTTTACGCCGCCCGCCGTCGTGCAGCAACAACTGGGCGACGAAGCCTTCCGCCTCTATGACCTGATTTGGAAGCGCACCGTCTCTTGCCAGATGGCCGACGCGCGCGGCACCTACATGAATGTCATGATCGCGGCCCAGCCGACCACGTACGGCGATGCGAAGTTCAAAGCCACCGGCAAGACTATATTGTTCGCCGGCTTCCTCCGTGCCTATGTCGAAGGCTCGGACGACCCCGAAGCCGACCTTGCCGAGCAAGAGAAAATTCTGCCGCAGCTCGCCGAAGGCGAAGCCCTGCGCCTTGCCTCCGTCGAAGCCATTGAGCGCACCACCCAGCCCCCCGCGCGCTACACCGAAGGCAGCCTGATCAAGGAGCTTGAGCGGCTCGGTATCGGCCGCCCCAGCACCTGGGCCACCATCGTCGAGTTGGTATTGAATCGCGAATACGCCTTCAAAAAAGGCACGGCGCTCGTCCCCACCTTCACCGCCATGGCCGTGGTGAATCTGCTCGAGAAAAACTTCGAAACGTTACTGGACTTCGACTTTACCGCCCGCCTCGAAGACGACCTCGACGCCATCTCCCGCGGCGAACAATCGAACCAGGTCTACCTGAACGCGTTCTACAATGGCAACGAGCACCCGGGCTTGAAAGAGCTCGTCGCCCTGGGCGAAAAGCAAGTAGACCCCCGCGAGGTCTGCGGCCTGCCCTTGGGCATTGGCCCCGACGATCGCCCCTATGAGGTCCGCATCGGTCGCTACGGCCCCTTCCTCTCCGATGGCGAGCGCCGCACGTCGGTACCCGAAGGCATCGCGCCCGACGAGATGACCATTGCCGCCGCCATGGAGCTGCTGTCGCGCAACAACAAGGAAGCGCAAAGCCTCGGCGGCGATCCTGAAACCGGCCTGCCTATTTACCTGAAGGCCGGCCCCTACGGCCCCTATGTGCAATTGGGCGACCCCATCGAAGGCGAAAAGAAGAAGCCCAAGATGGCGTCCTTACTGCCCGGCATGAGCGAGACCACCCTCACCCTGGAAGAGGCCCTCAAGCTGCTCACCTTGCCCCGTACGCTCGGCAAGCACCCGGAGACGGGCCATGTCGTCGTCGTATCCAACGGACGCTTTGGGCCCTACGTTAAGTGCCACGAAGACACCCGCTCCGTGCCCCTGGCCGAAATGTCGCCCCTCGACATGACCTTTGAGGACGCCCTCAAGCTCTTATCGCAACCCAAAGCCCGCGGCCGCCAAGCCGGCGTCGCCAAGTCTCTGCGCGACCTGGGCCCCCATCCTACCTCCGCGAAGGAGCTCTCCATCAAGGCCGGCCGTTACGGCCCTTACGTTTCCGATGGAGAGGTGAACGCCTCGTTGCCCAAGGGCCGCGCCCCGGAAACGCTCAGCATGGAAGAGGCCGTGGAGCTACTGTCCGCCCGCGCCGCCAAGATCCTCGAAGAAGGCGGCTTGCCGGCCAAGAAGAAGTCCCGCACGGCCGCGAAGCCGAAACAGAAAAAAGCGGCCGAACCCGTCGCAGTCTAGCCCGCAGCGTCAGCTGTGGGGTGCCCAGCCATGGAACCCATCCTCTGCCCCCGCTGTTCCAAGGGCCAAATCGTTGAGCGCACCTCCGCCGACCAGCGGCATTTCTACGCCTGCAACCAATGGCCCCGCTGCAAGTTCACGTCCTCTTACCGGCTCCTGCCCGGCAAATGCCCGGAGTGCAGCAGCCCGTATCTGGTAGAGCGAAAAATCAAGTCCCGCATCTGGGTGGAGTGCCCCAATAAAGACTGCGCCTGGCGCCCGCCCACCCATTAGGGCATCGGCCGCTGGCCACCAAGCGGAGGCCGCAGTCATTTTATCCGCAGTGGAAGGGGCCCTTGGCCCGTCCAAAATGGTCACCCGGTAAATGCTTGACAGCCAGGGGGCTCTCAGAAAACTGAGTCACCTCGAACAGCGCGTGCCCCAATACCTAAGCCCCTTCAGATCGGGGAACGGGTGGCCACGACTCTGGTAACGCTTATTCAAGTAAGCCACAACGCCCTGTTTCAATCCCCTTCAGATCGGGGAACGGGTGGCCACCGCAGTAGAAGGGGTGGTCCAGTTTAGGAACCTCAGTTTCAATCCCCTTCAGATCGGGGAACGGGTGGCCACAAACTCATTAGCGTGCGTCGCGATATCAACCGTGAAGCAGTTTCAATCCCCTTCAGATCGGGGAACGGGTGGCCAGAATGGTGTCAGCCCACCGGAGGATTAAAAAAATCAAAAGTTTCAATCCCCTTCAGATCGGGGAACGGGTGGCCACGCGGGGCGTGGAAGTGGCGCCGGGGCATGCGTACGAGTTTCAATCCCCTTCAGATCGGGGAACGGGTGGCCACCCTGGTTAAATTATCCTCCAATGAATGAGTACTTTACAAGGCCAAAAATCACCGCGACCTGTTTCCGCTGCCAAACTCTCATTTTCGCCCTCAAAATTCGCCCCCAAAATTGACCTTAACCCACATTGAATGAATCGGTTATGGAACGAATCACCGCGACCGCCGCACAAATCGACACCCGCTGTCGTATTTCGCAACGCTTTCCCGAAATCGCATTCGCCAAAGCATCGCCCGTCCGCCTAACCGCCCCCCAAGGAGCCGACTTGGACCGGAGTGCTGGCCGGCGCGTAGCCGTTTGCCAGGGCCGTGACGACGGCGATGCCCGGGCTGAGGCCAGCGACGCGGGCGCGCAAGGAACTCGTTTGGCCGGCGGGGATGTAGATGGTGGTGAGGCTGAGGGCCGCCACTGCGGGGTTGCTGGTCGTCAAGGTGACATCGAGGCCACCCGGGGGCGCGGGCATCGATAGCCGCACCAGAAACGACGTGTCCGCGCCGGAGACCAGGGTCACACCGTCGGGTAGCACGATCGACTCGCCGCTCGCCGGGAGGGCCGGGAGGATGATGAGGAGCAGCGTGGCGCTGGCGCTTTGGCGCGGTAGCGAGGAATCCGTCACCCGGAAGGCGAGGGGCAGGCTCGCCACCGCGGCGAGTGGCCGGCCGCTGATGAGGCCGGTAGTTGGGTCGAGACTCAGTCCAGCGGGCAAGGGGCCATTGGTCAGGGTCCAGGTATAAGGCCTGGTGCCTCCGCTCGCACTGAGAGCTTGACTATAGGCTTGTCCGGCCTGACCGGCGGCCAGTGAAACGGTGGCGATCGACAACGGCGAGGAGCCTCCGGTTATCGTGACGTTCGCGGTGGCATTGCCGTAGCTGGGGGCGGTGGCGGCAATGGTCGTCGAACCGGGTGCCAGCGCCGACACCGGCACGGATACCGCACTGCCATGGGCGGGCACCGCGATCGTCACCGGTACCGACGCGGCTAGCGCATTCGTCGAGCTCAGTGTGACGATCAGGCCCGTGGGCGGGGCGGGTGGCGACAGGGAGAGAGTGAGGCTCCCCGTACCGGCCGCCACCAGGCTGAGCGCCACCGGGGTGAAGCTGAGCTTACTCGCAGGGCCGACCACTTGCACGGGCACCGTCGCCGGAGCGAAACCCTGGCTCATCGCCGTAACCAGCGCCGTACCGGAGCCGAGCCCCGAGATACGAGCCCGCAAGGAACTCGACTGCCCGGCCGGAATGTAAATGGTGGCGATGTTCAGGGACGCTACCGCCGGGTGGCTACTGGTGAGAGTCACTTCGACGCCGCCAGCGGGGGCCGGCACCGGCAAGCGGACGAGCATTGAGCTATCGGTACCCAGGACCAGCGTAAACGAAGTGGGCAGGATGATGGAGTCCGCGCTTGCTGAATTGGCCGGATCGATCGTCAACGGGAAAGTGGCGCTGGCGGTTTGTGGCGCAGCCGAAGCGTCCGTCACCCGGAAGGCGAGGGGCCTGTTCGCCACCGCGGCGATCGGCACGCCACTCAGCAAGCCGCTGGCCGGATCGAGAGTAAGCCCGGCCGGGAGCGTGCCGCCGGTGAGCGACCAGGCATACGGCCGCGTGCCACCCGACGCAACGAGCGAGTGAATATAGGTCTGGCCGGCTTGACCCGTCGGTAATGAGGCGGTGGCGATGGCAAGCGGGGAGGGGCTGCCGGAGATGGTGACGTTGGCCGTCGCGCTGGTGTAGTTGGGTGCGTTGGCGGTGACGATGGTGGAGCCCGGGGTGAGCGCCGCGACCGGTATGGCGAGCGAGGAGGCGTTGGCCGGCATCAGGATGCTTTCGGGAACCGACGCGACTTGCGGGTTATTAGAACTGAGCGTGACGATCAGGCCCCCGGTGGGAGCGGGTGGGGACACCGAGAGGGTGAGGTTGCGGGTGCCGGGAGCCGCCAGAGATAAGACGGACGGCGTCAGGCTGAGCGTGCCGTTGGGGCGACCCACTTGGATGGACGCCATGGCCGGGGCATAGCCGTTGGCAAGAGCGGTAATGCTGGAGACGCCGCCGGTAAGCCCGGAGATGCGGGCGCGGGAAGAATTGGTTTGGCCGCCGGGGATGTAGATGGTGACTGTACTGAGGGCGGCGACGGCCGGATTGCTGCTGACCAGCGTCACGTCGAGGCCACCGTTCGGGGCTGGAGCCGGCAACGTCACTCCCACCACGACGGTGGCACCGATGTCGAGCGACGGCGGCAGGGAAAGCACCACCGCCGGCAGAACCACGACGGTGAGCGTAATGGCCGTCGTGCGCGAAAGCGTGCCGCTGGAGGCGCGCACCAGCAGCGGGTAGGTCCCCATCGCGGCATTCGGGCCCGCGGTCAGGGTGAGGACGGAGGTCCCATTGGCCTGGATGCCGGGCGGGGAGAAGGCAGCCGTAAAGCCCGAGCCTAAGGTCGCGCCTTCCACGGTGAGATTCACCAGCCCCGAAAAGCCGGCGATTGGTAGGACGGTGATGGTGGTGGAAGTGGGGCCACCCGGCGCGGCGGTGAGCGCGGTGGGTGAGGCGGAAAGCGTAAAGTCGGGCGGCGGCGAGACGGTGAGGGTCACCAGGGTATTGCGGACCAGCCCGCTCGAGGCGCCCTCCACGCGAAAGCTATATTTTCCGGGCAGTGTGCTGCTACTGGCGGTGAGCGCGAGGACGGAGCTTCCCGCGCCCGTGAGCGTGGAAGGGGAGAAGAGGGCGGTGATTCCGGCCGGGAGTCCGGAAGCCGAGAGCTGCACGGGAGCGCTATAGCCAGCGATCGCGGAGAGGGTGATGGGTAGGGTGATTGGCGCGGCGGAGGTGAGGCTGGCGGTCGACGGCACAGCGAGAGCGAAGTCCGGCGTGTAGACGTTGAGGAGCAAGGCCAGAGAATTGGTTACCGTACTGCTGGTGCCAGTGAGTAGTAAAGGGTAGCTGCCGAGCGCCACGTTGGGAGCAACCGTGAGGGCGAGCGTCGCCGTGCCCGAGCCAATCAAGGTGGGCGGAGAAAAGGTCACCGTTACCCCGGCCGGCAAACCGGCTAACGACAGATTCACCGCTCCGGTGAGCCCGAAAAACTGTTGCACCCGCACCGCGACCGACGAAGTATTGCCGGGAACGATGGTGAGCGTCGCCGGGCTGGCGGATAGTTGGAAGTCCGGCACGGGCGTCGCGCCGCACTGCCGCAGAGCGCGATCGACATTCATCCTGCCGCCAGTGATCGTGACTTGGCTGAGCGCCGGCACCGGATCGACGCTATTGAGCAGCAGCGCCTTCAAGGCCGAGGTATTCAGCGCACAACGCGAAAGGATCAGCGCGGCGGAACCCGCCACATGCGGCGCGGCCATTGACGTGCCGCTGAGCGTGGCGTAGGTGCCGCCAATGAAGGTGGACAGGACATCCACGCCGGGCGCACCGAGATGCACCGAACTCGCGCCGAAGCTCGAGAAAGGGGCGAGTTGGTCACGGTTGTTAGTCGCCGCCACCGCGACGATGTTCGGAATCCGGTAACTGGAGGGATAGTTGGGCGCGGCGCCATCGTTACTCTCCGCCGAATTGCCCGCAGCCGCCACGAAGAGGATGTCACTGGCATTGGCGTTGGCGATGGCCTGCTCCAAGGGCGTCGAGCGGGCGCCCGACGACCAACTCGCATTCAGCACACGAAGGTTGAAGCCTTGGGTCTTCAACTGCACCGCGGCGTCGATGCCATTCACGGCATCGGCGATCGAAGCAGTGCCATAGAGATTCAAGACCTTAATGGCGACCATCGAGGCCTTCCAATTCACCCCGCTTACCCCCAGCGAGTTATTGCCCAACGCACCGATGATCCCCGCCAGATGGGTGCCGTGATTGTTGTCATCCAACGGATCGCACGTTAATGCCACGGCGTTGAAGCCATGGCTGCCGGCGGGGCAAGTGTAAGTGATGCCACCCAAGGTGATGGAGTATGGCCGGGCCGCCGACCAGATATTGCCGGCCAGATCCGCATGCAGGTAATCCACGCCCGTATCGATTACGCCCACCAGGGTGTCGCGGGAGCCGATGGTGATGTCCCAGGCCCGGGTGACGCCGATATCCGCCAGCGCGAGTCCGGCCGAGCCGTTGATCACTTGCCCGGTGTTCCGCAGACCCCAAAGTTCGGAAAATGCGGGATCGACCGGCAAAGTATCGAGGGCGCGCACGACGTAATTCGGCTCCGAAGCGGCAACCAGGGTGCTCGCCGCAGCTACGCGCACCAGGGCGCTGGCAGCGATGGAACGCGATCGCAGGCGCAACCATCCGGAGTTGCCCACCGGTTGGATCGAATAGCCGTCGAAGGCCGCGGCCAGTTGGCTGATCGACACGCCGGGACGCGGTTGGATGAGTACCTCGGAGGCCATCGCCGGGCTTCCCAGAACTTGCTCGATCTGGATCTGCGCATGCGCGCTAAAGACAGCGACTAACAAGGATAAACAAAAACGTTGGGGATCCACGCACACCTCCGTCGTTCGAGCCTGTAACTCTGGCGGCGCAGATAGACTGGTCTTTTCGGCACGTTAAATTTGCTAGCCGAGGGGAGGCGACCGGTTGGCACGTGACGGATAAACGCCACCCGAGGGGTGGCGGAACGACTTACTTGAAGATGATTGTACCGCGAGGAAAGCCTAAAAGTACTAGACTTACTGAAATATCCAGGACGGTAGGATCATTCTATAAGTACCGTTACGTATAGAACTAATTGTGGTGCCGACTGTAGCCCACGCGTAAGCGATGGGTCACCCAGGCCTTTGGCAAATGCGACCCCGTCGCTTACGCGACGGGCCAGGATGGTAGCCTCCATCGGAGGAAAGACGGTCAAAAGGCAGGACGGGGCGGCCTTACTTCGGCACGAGATCGAAAGTGGCCGTTAGGAACTGCCAATCGGGAATCTCATAGGCGCGGAGCGAGGTCTTCACGGGGATGGTCATGTCCTTGGCTTCAAAAGGCAGCACGCCCGAAACGGGAGTCTTCACGGTAAACAGCGGCGCGTCGCCGGGCTTCTGAGTCTTGGTGTGGATTTCGAGCACTAAGTCCGATGGCGCAATCTCGCCCGAGGAGTGGTTGATCACCACGAACTTCAATTGCACCTTCTGCTTGTCCTCGACAATGCGGAAGCCCACGACTTCGACATACTTGGCCAGCGGACTCGTCCCGGTTACCTTCGGCATCTCCTCCTCCGGAGCCTGCGCCGCAGTGCCGCTCTTACCGGTCATGAAGTGCAGCACGCCGTAGCCTAACGCCGCGACACCCACAATCGACAACACGGCGATCAGCCAACTCGGCAAGCCACCCGCCGGGGCCGGCGGCACGGCGTCGTAGGGCGAAGGCGCGGGCGCCGCGCCACCGTAGGAGAACGTCGGTGGCAGGGCAGGTTCGGTGGGCACGGTCCCCATCAACGGCGGTTGCACATACACCGGAGCCTGAACCGGAGCCGGAGGCGCGTAAACCGGCTGCGGCGGGGCCGCATATACCGGCTGCGGCAGGGCCGCGTACACCGGGGCCGGTGCTACGGGGGCCGGCGCTGCGGCGGCCGCTTTCTCCCGCGCCGCACAATTGGGACAATCGTTATAGGAAGGGGGAACTTCGGTGCCGCACTTCGGACAGATCCATGTGAACATGCTGTTGCTATTGGTCCTTTGCTCTCACTCTAGTGTATGCTCGCCGTTAACAGACGTGTCCAGCAAAAGGCTCGTTTCGTGAAGTTCCATCGGCGGTCGACTAGTCCTGCGAGCCGGGTGGCCATTTTCCCTGGCAGCTTCAACCCGCCCACGGTGGCGCACCTGGCGTTGGCCCATGCCGCCTTGGCGCACGCCGACGAGGTCGTCTTCATTCTGCCCCAGGCCTTCCCGCACAAGGATTTCTCCGGGGTCGATTTCGCCGGCCGCCTGGAACTCCTGCTTGCCGCGGCTGACCATCCGCGCTTCACCATCGCCACCACCGCGGGCGGGCTCTTCCTCGACATCGCCCACGAGCTTCGCCCCCACTATAGCGAGGCGGCCTTCCAATTTCTCTGCGGCCGCGACGCCGCCGAACGCATTCTCGATTGGCCTTATCCCGCTCCGGGCATGCTGGAGCGGATGTTCCAAGCGTTCGGCCTGCTGGTCGCCGCCCGCGCCGGCCACTACCAGCCGCCCGCCCTTTACGCCGAGGCAATTATCGCGCTCAAGCTCGAAACGGACTTGAGCCATATCTCGGCCACGCAGGTGAGGCAATTAATTGAAGCGCAGGGCGACTGGCAATCGCTGATTCCGGCCGCCATCGCGCCTAGAGTAGCCCGGCTCTACGGGCCGCCCCGCTAATCCCGGTCGGCCGCACCGCCATGCTAGGGTAGGGCTTCCTGGCAGTCCCGATGGCCATCGAATTGCTCCACCTTGGGCGTAGCCGCTTTGGCTGCAAAGTTCGAAGGAAACGGAAATAACCATGAGCATCCAAAAGTCACCAAAAGAGCCAGCGGTGATCGAGCCGGACACCGACCAAGGTTCGGTAAATCCAGGAAATAATTTTGGCACCAGCGGAGCCATGACTCCCGGGACCAACTTCGGTACCAATCAGACCGTCAGCCCTGGCTCCCAGAGGGCCACGCCAGAAATCGATAAAGATATCGCCCGCCTGAAGAAAGAACAGTCTTAGCCCTGCCCAATTGTGCCGCTGCAACGGAATCTTTTGCCGCAGTGGTTGCTATCTGGCAGTTTGCGATTGGCCACGGTGGAAACCGGCGCATTCCTCGTGGCATTGAAACCGAGGCCGAGTATGAGACCCATCTGCGGGAGTTCAGCGCTTGGAAACAGACTCCGAGACGATGATCGTGAGGTTCCCGGACCTCTGGGCGATCGCTACGCGGAAAGTTACAGTTGGTTCGCGGCTAAACTGACTGGATGTTTTCTTTGAAGAGATCGCGCATATCGACGGTGATTTCGCCTGCTCGCAAGAGGCCCCAGTCGTCGATGCGAAGAGCTTCGCCGTCGGCTTGATACTCCCAGGCGATATGCGTTACGGGGTCGATCACCCAGCAGACGGGTCCGCCCTAGGCATGATACTCCTCGCACTTGGCGAGCATCGCGCCCAACCGGTGTTAGGGCGAGAGGATCTCGACCCAAAGCATCACGGGTTCTGTGGGATAGGGGCTCTCCAAATTCCGGTCGGCGATGATATCTGGCACAGATACCGCCGAGACCTCAGGCAGCGCTTCAAGCCCCAGTCTGTTCAGGATGAGCAGTAGAATCCACTTCATACGGCCGTGGACCGTCGTGGGAATGGCTTTGGGATGCAGCAGGCCTTCCCGGTACTCGCAGTTCGGCTTCTCCGTCCGTCGCAGAAACTCTTTCACCATTGCGTTACTTTGCATAAACCACGCCTCCATACCGCCGCGCCAGACGCGTCCCCTCCGCCACGCCCAGTAAGCAAACCACCGTCGCCAAGGCGTCCGCGACCATGCCGCTGGGCGCAACTACGCTGGCTACCACGCCGTTGGTGAGACCCATCCCGGTTAGCGGATCGACGATGTGCGAATACCGCTGGCCGCCGGCCTCAAGATACTGCTCGGTATCGCCTGATGTCGACACGGCCTGCCGGCGCAGACTCACGGTGCCTTTGAGGATGCCAATCCGCCAAGTGCCATCGCCGGCTACGAGGTCGCCGCTTACGGCCACCAACGCGCGCCCCTCGTCGGCTAACCGCAGCACGCGCAACGCCTCATCGCCGGCATAGCCCTTGGCGATGCCTCCCAAATCCAAGCGATGGCCCGCTGACAAACGCGCCTTCGCAATCGCCTCCGGCCCGGGCAACACACCCGACTTCCGCGCCGCCCGCCACAGATCGAACAGCTCCGTCTGCCGCAAATCGAAGCGGCCACCCGTCTCCCGAAAGAGCCGCTGCGACAGTTCCCAAGGCGGGCGCATGTCTGGGCTGATAGCGGCCGGATCGAAGTGGTTCGCCTCGCTCGCGGGCTGGTAATTCGACAGGCGCATATCCAGCTCATGAATCCGCGCGAAGGCCTGCTTCACCGCCGCCTCGGCCCGCGCTGGATTCCGCGTATCGACTTTGATCGTCACCAGCGTCCCCATGTGCGGCTCGCGAAACTCGAGCCGCTCAAAGCCCGCAGCCGCCGCTAGCAATAGTCCGCGCCGCGTCACTCGACCTCGACGCCGTTGTTCCACGCCCGGTGCATGATGGTCGCGCTCGGCACCGGCACGGGCCGCACCAAGCGGAAGCCTAATGACTGGGCATCGGTCATGTACCAAATGCTCTTGGGAATCTGTGGATCCTGCATCTTCCACGAAGGGTCACTGGCGACGCGCGCTGAACAGCGGAGCTTCTTGGCGGTATCGGTCCAGCCGCCGCCGCGCGCGACGTGCGGGTAAGGGCCCGTGCTTGGTGCCCATTCGCCCGCCGAGGTCTGCGTCGCTTTGTAAGGCGCATAGCCATCGAGCGTCCATTCCATCACGTTACCCAGCATGTCGTGCAAGCCCCAGGCATTGGGCTGTTTCTTGCCGACCAGCTCATAACGGCCATCGGTATTCGACGAGAACCAGGCATAGTCCTTCAGATTAGCCGGCTCGGAGGAACCTGCGCGGCAAGCATACTCCCACTCGGCTTCGGTCGGCAGGCGATAGAAGTGGCCGGTCTTGGCGCTTAGCCATTGCGCGTACTTGTTCGCCGCATGATGCGTCATGGAGATGGCGGGAAAGCCATTCAGACCCATGCCGAAGCTCATCTCGACATACGGCTTGGTGGGCCGACTGACGCCATCGACGATCGGATCCTTCGCGGCCTTCTCTGTGTCGTCGGCAAACATGAAAAGGCGATACTCGTCCCAGGTCACTTCGGTCTTCTGCATCCAGAACGCGTCCACCTTCATCTCGCGCGACGGCAACTCGTCCTTTTCCGCACCGCCCATGGTGAACTTGCCCGCCGCAATCGGCAGCATCTCGAACGTGGCGTCGGCGCCGGGGATCATCTGTTTATAGGGCTTACCTGCAGCCGTCGCCGGCGCGGACATCACCTTGCGCCGGATCAGGGCCGTCAACGAAGCATCATCTTTGCCCGCCTTCTCCGGCAGCTTCAGCACCCGATCCGTCGGCCAAGGGGCTCCTTCGGCAATCCAGGCGCCAATCAGCGCGCGCTCGGCCGCCGGCAACGGTTGACCACCGGGGGGCATGGCGCCCGGCTGATTCGGATCGAGGTTGATCACCCGCACGAAGCCCGCGTTCAGACTCTTCGCCGCCGCCGCCCGAGTGTGCAGCCTTACGCCGCCTGCGCCCTTCGCTTCATCATGGCAGGGCAGGCAAGCGCGAACCAGAATGGGCTCCACTTGGGGGAAGGGCACAGCACTCAGAGACAGCAGGAGAATCGATAGCATCACTACTTTCGATGCTATCGCACGCTATCCTGGCCTAATGACTCGTCTCTGCCTATTGCTGGCCATCGCGGCCACCGTCCGCGCCCAAGGGCTCGACTGGGTGAAGGCTAATTACACCAAGTACGAATCGCGCGTCCCCATGCGCGACGGCACCAAGCTCTTCACTTCCATCTACACGCCTAAGGACCCATCGCAAGCCTGGCCCATCATGCTGATGCGCACCCCGTACGGAGTCGCCCCGTACGGCGTTGACCAATACCGCGAGCAGATGGGCACCAACCCCTGGCTCACCAAGGACAAGTACATCTTCGTCTTCCAGGACGTCCGCGGCACCCGCATGAGCGAAGGCCAGTTCACCAACATGACGCCGCACAAGGACACCAAGTCCGCGCGCGACTTCGACGAAAGCACCGACACCTACGACACCATCGACTGGCTGGTGAAGCACCTGCCCAACAACAGTGCCAAGGTCTGCACCTGGGGCTCGTCCTATCCGGGCTTCTATACCGCCGCCGGCATGATCGACGCTCATCCCGCGCACAAATGCGCCATCCCCCAAGCCCCCATCATGGACTGGTTCACCGGCGACGACTTCCACCACAACGGCGCCCTCTTCCTGCCCCACGCCTTCAACTTCCTCGCCAGCTTCGGCCGCCCGCGTCCCGAGCCCCGCACCACCGCCGCCGATCGCTTCGATCACAAAACGCCCGACGGCTACGACTTCTTCCTCCGCCTCGGCCCCCTCGTCAACGCCAACGAAAAGCACTTCAAGAACGACGTCCCCTTCTGGAACGAGATGATGAAGAACGACACTTACAACGAGTTCTGGAAGGCTCGCAACCTGCGTCCGCACGTGAAGGGGATCAAGCCCGCCGTGCTCACCGTGGGCGGCTGGTTCGATGCCGAAAACCTCTATGGCGCCTTGCAACTCTTCAAGACTCTGGAGAAGCAAAGCCCCACCACTGAGCACACGCTGGTGATGGGCCCTTGGTGCCATGGCTGCTGGTACCGCTCCGGCACCGGCGAGCAGTTAGGCGACATCCGCTTCAACGACAAGACTGGGCCCTGGTATCAGGAGCACGTCGAGTTCCCCTTCGTCCGCAAGCACCTCAAGTCCGCGGGCGAGTGGAAGCCGGTGAAGACGATTCTTTTTGAGACCGGCGCCAATCAATGGGTGCGCAGCGAGACTTGGCCGCCCGCCACGGCCAAGCCCGCCACCCTTTACCTCCATGCCAACGGCCTGCTCAACTTCGACGCGCCTACCGATTCCGCCGCCTTCGACGAGTACGTGAGCGACCCCGCCAAGCCCGTCCCCTACATCGACAAAACGGGGCCTGGCATGCTGGTGGAGTACATGACCGCCGACCAGCGCTTCGCCTCCCGCCGCCCCGATGTGCTCACTTACATGACCAGCGAACTCACCGAGGACCTCACGCTCGCCGGCGACATCACCCATCGCCTTTGGGCCTCCACTACGGGCACTGACTCGGACTTCATCGTCAAGGTGATCGACGTCTACCCTGACAACTATCCGGACCCCGACCCCAACCCGACTAAGGTCCGCATGGGCGGCTACCAGCAGTTGGTCCGCGGCGAAGTGATGCGCGGCAAGTTTCGCGACGGTTTCGATAACCCCAAGGCCTTCGTCCCCGGCGAGCCCGCCAAAGTGGAGTTCACCGTCAACGACGTCTTCCACACGCTTCGCGCCGGCCATCGCCTCATGATCCAGATCCAAAGCACGTGGTTCCCCTTAGTCGATCGCAACCCGCAACAGTTCCTCAACATCAACCAGGCTAAGGAGAGCGACTTCCGGCGGGCCACGCAGCGCATCTACCGTTCGAGTGGCCTGCCCACGCAAGTGCTCATCCGCGTGCGTCCGGGCTTCACTGCGATAAGATAGGGACGGTTCCGCATGTGCGCCTGTAGCTCAGCTGGATAGAGCAAATGGCTTCGAACCATTAGGTCGGGAGTTCGAATCTCTCCGGGCGCACCACTCCCCCCTCTAGCTTTCTGTAAACTGGTATCAATAAGAAGGTAAAGAGATCGGCCTCGCCCCCCTTTACTTTTGTAACGGGTAGTTATAGGTTAGGGACGATTTGCCGCATCTCCGAACGACCGTCTTAGTTGTTTCGTTCTATTTGGGAGCCATCTTTTGCTCCCTGACGCCGCTTGTCTGCCTGGCGATCGCCACCTCGCTACCGGTGCCGGAGTTGGTCCTGTTCGGCCCCTGGCTCGCCGCCCTGGCCGCCGGGGCCGCGCTGATTGCCTGGGCCGTGGTGCCCCGCAAGACGAATTCGCCTTTGGACGGCATTCCGCTCAATTCCGCCCAGCAGCCTTACTTGGCCGCCTTCCTGGAAGAGGTGGCGCAGCGTACCGGCCAACCGGTGCCGTCGCTGGTGCTGCTCACCGCCGATGCGCGCACCGCCACTGGGTTCTATTCGGGCTTCGCCGGCATCGGCAGTCAGCGCGTGCTGTCCATCGGCCTGCCTTACTTTGCCGTGCTGGAGCGCGATGAACTGGCCGCCCTGCTGGCCCATGAACTCGGCCATTTTTACAAGGGCAGCATGTTCGCGTGGGCCTGGATTGTCGAAACGCAAAAGGCTGTCGCCCGCCTCTTCTCCGCGCTCGAACGCTGGGCAGCTTGGTTGATTCCCCTCTTCCAACTTCTCCTTGAGCCCTTCGTCCGGGCTTGCCTGGCCGCCTCTCGCCAACAGGAGCTAGCCGCCGATCGCTTCGCCGCCGAGCATTACGGCTCCGACGTGGTGCAGCGCGTGCTGGCCAAGAATCAGCGCCTCTCGTTTCAATTCCACATCTTCTTCGAGAGCGAAATGCTGCCCTTGCTCCGTGCTGGCTGGGCTCCGCCGCTACTTCAAGGCTTTACCGATTTCGGCCGTCGCTTCCGTTCCGGCACCGTCCTCAATTTCCTCCATGAAGTGCCTGTGGAACTGATGCACGAGAGCGACTCGCCGGCCGACGAAGCCGGCTACCAGACCCATCCCAGCATCCAAGCCCGCATTGACGCCGTCGAGCGACAGCCCGAAGCCGCCGACGTTACTTCCGATCCCGCCCAGACCCTCCTCAAGGATCTCGATGAACTGGAAGCCCGCCTGATGGCTTGGGAGGCGCGCAAGCGCGGCCTGCCTACCGTCCAGCCCCTCGCCTGGAACGCGGTTCTCTCCCGCTTCCACCGGCCACGCTGGGAAGTCGCCGGCGAGGGCCATGAATTCGAAGGACGCACGGTGGCGCAGTTGCCCGAAATCATCGATGCTTCCGGGGTCGAGTTAGTCGGGAGCCAATTCGCCAACGGCGTCCGCGAGCGCCTACAGCAAGTTGCCGAAACCCTCTGCGCCGCCCTCGAACGCGACGGCTGGCAAGCCGACCTCCGCGCTCCCGGTGCACCCCTCATCATGCGCAAAGGCGACCAGCGGCTGGAGCCTTTCTCCGCTATATCCCGGCTCGCCTGGAAGCAAATCGCTTTCTTCGAATGGGAAGATGAATGCACCGCCTTAAACATCGCCGGCCTTACCCTCGTCGTCCACACCTGCCAACCCGCCGCCTAATTCTTTAGCCGCCAAACATGCCGCACCGGGTCAAAATCATAAGCCGCCTTCTCCGGCGCTGACTTCGCATTCTGGCGCGGCATGAATTTCTCCAACTGCCCCTTAATTCCCGCATAGCGCGACTGCGCCGCCAAATTCTCCCATTCATTCGGATCTGCCCGCCGGTCGTAAAGCTCCTCGCTGCCATCCTGATAGCGCGTATACCGCCAGCGATCGTCACGTACCGAGTGATTCCCCTCGAGATACGTCGAAACCGTCGGTGGACGCTTCGCCTTCGGGTTCTTGAGCAACGGCGCCAAACTCGTTCCCTCGAGTTCCGGCCGCTTCGGCAAGCCGCAGATATCCACTAACGTCGGGTAGATATCGAGTAAGTTCACCGGCTGCGTACGCGTAACTCCGGGCTTCTCTACGCCCGCACCCGCCCAAATCATCGGGATATGCGTCGACCGTTCCCATAAGGTGCTCTTGTGCCAGTGCTGCTTCTCGCCCAAGTGCCACCCATTGTCTGACCAAAAGACGATCGTCGTATTTTTCCCGTAAGGGCTCGCCTCCAAGGCATCCAGCATCTGCCCAATCATGGCATCGGCAAAAGAGATACTCGCCAGATAGGCCCGAACCGCCTCTTTCCATTTGTTTTCCCGCACAATCCGCTCATGTTCATCCCGCCGGAACGCGGCCATCTCTTTGGCCGGTTTCGGTAAGTCGTCTAAGTCGTCCGCTTTGATTGGCGGCAAGGTTACTTTGTCCGCAGGATACAAATCAAAGTAACTCTGCGGGGCGAACATCGGAATATGCGGATGAAATAGCCCAATCGCCAGGAAGAACGGCCTGGTATGCTGACGCCGCAGAAACTCCTGTCCAAAGCGAATCGCCTTCATGTCACCATACTCCCGCTCCGGCTTACTCAATACGCCCCAGTCGAACTCTCCCTGCAGGCCTTCGATGCCGCTGAACGGATGCCCCGACGGGGTCGGCTCTTTCTTCACCCAAGGATAATAGTCGAGTCGCCGGTACCAGTTATCGTCGAATTCCTGTAACTGGAATTCATCCCATTGGTCCGGCGGATTGTGTCCTACTACGTGGTGAAACACCTTTCCCGCGCCGGCCACATGATAGCCATTGGCTTTGAAATGCTGCGGAATCGTCACTGCCTTCGGCAACGCCGGACGCCACCACTGCTCGTTATTGTAAATTCCCGTCGTCGACGGACGCAACCCGGTAAAGAGCGCCGTGCGCGAGGGATTGCACAGCGGAGAAGCACAATGAGCATTCGAGAACAGGACGCCCCGTTGCGCCAGCCGGTCCAAATTCGGAGTCTTGACGCCCGGGTAGCCGCGCAGGCAGCCGATCCAATCGTTTAAGTCGTCGACCGAAAGAAACAGCACGTTGGGCCGGGTCTCAGCGGCGAGGGCCAGAGAGCTAGCCAGAAAATGACGGCGGGAAATCATGGTCCCTTGAGGATATCAGCGACCCGTCGGGGGCCGCCGGCTGGGGCCTTGATACGCGCACCGTTTCTCCCACGCGGCCCAATCCATCCGCACCCCGATCCCTGGCGCCGACGGCGGCATTACTCGGCCTTGTTTCTGCAACGGATAAGTGCCGTAAGTTAACTCCGTAAAGATCCCATCGTGCACCGCGTCCCACTCTTGCATCAGGAAATTGCGACACGAGTTCATCGCGTGTAGCGAGGCGCAGTGCGCAATTGGCCCGTACCACATATGCGGCGATATCTCTACGCCCTCCACGTCACCTAACTCCGCAATGCGCCGTAACTCACTAATCCCGCCGCAGTGAATTACATCCGGTTGTAAGATCCGTGCTCCGCGGTGTTCGAGTAAGGTGCGGAATTCGTGCCGGCTGACTAACCCCTCACCCGTGGCAATCGGAATCGGGCTACTCGCCGCCACCTCGCCCAAAGCCCGTGGGTTCTCGCGCCACGTGGGCTCTTCCAAAAACAGTACCCGGTACGGCGCCAGGGCGCGGCCCAATTCAATGGCCGTTCGCACATTGAAGGTCTCGGCTAACTCGAGCGCGATGTCAAAGTCCGGACCGGCGGCCTCGCGCACCGCCTTTACTTCGGCGATCATGCGTTCCAAACGCTGCCACTCGGTGCCGCCTCGGAAGGTAATCCACTTCACCGCCGTCCAACCCTGCGCCTTGGTCTTGCGAGCCAATTCCCCCAACGCGGCCGGCGTGCGCGGCTCCAAATCCTGGCTCCAGTGGCTGTAGTAAACTCGCAACGGCTTCGCCTGCGCGCCGCCGAGCAGACGCCAGATCGGTACGCCGAGGCGCTGCGCTTCAATGTCCCACAGTGCGATGTCGAGGGCGGCGAGGGCGGTGTTCATCACTGACCCATCGCGCCAGCGCGACAGCGTGTAGTAGGCGCGATTCCAATGGTCTTCGACGCCCGCCGGGTCCTGCCCGACGAAGTAGGGCTCCAGCCACCGGATCGCCTGCTCGACGATGTCCACCCGCCCGGGCAGGGAGCCTTCGCCGACGCCGATCATGCCCGCGTCGGTCACCACTTCCAGAAACAGTAAGTCCCGTTTCGAAAGCGTAAATTTGCGAATGCGGAATTGGGTAATTTTGGTTGGGGCTGGGGCAGCAAACGCTCCCAGCGGGGCCAGGGCCAATAAGTCTCGGCGACGCATCAGTTGACTATATCCTGAATGTGAGGCGACTTCGAGCAAGGGCCGCTAGTAACCCTTTACTGCGCCGCCGCGGCGGCCGTCGCTCCAGCCGATGCGCCAGCCGTCTTCGATCATCACGGCTTGGACGTCGCCTTGCGAACGTAACTTCGGATTGAGGGTGTGTCCCATTTGAGTAAGTCGTTCGGCGACGTCAAAAACCAGGGCGGCGGGTTCGGCGTCGATGCGGTTGGGTGCCAGGTCGAAGTGAATGCGGGGAAACTCGAGGGCGTCGCGTAAGGACATCTTGAAGTCGACGATGTTGGTGACGATCTGGAATAGGGTGCTCGGGATGGTGGCGCCGCCGGGCGTGCCGAAGGCGACCCAGGGCGTGCCGTCGGGCTTCGTGATAATAGTGGGGGCCATGGTGGAGGCGTAGCGCTTGCCGGGGGCCACGCTGTCAGGCCGGCCGGGGCGATTTGAGAAGACACTCATGTGATTGTTGAGTAACACGCCGGTGCCCTTGGCGACTACCTGCGAACCATAAAAGCCACTCAGGGTGTAAGTATTGGTGACGACATTGCCGTCCTGGTCGACGACCGTGAAATGGGTTGTATCATTCGATTCGGTGTCGGTGATGCGCGCCCTTAGTTGCGGTGTCGCTTGCGCTTCGTTGAGATTGGCTCCCGACTTCCTGGCGTATTCTTTACTGACGGCTTCCTCAATGCTTAACGTTCCCTCCTGCATCATGACGCGGCGCGCGGCAAAGCCGCGGCGGAGGGCTTCGATTTGTAAGTGGCGCGCGCGGGCGGAGCCTTCGCTGCCCAAGGGTAACCGATGAGTTTCGAGGACATTCAAAGCCACGACGAGCGCCGCGCCGCCGGAGGAACTGGGCGGGGCAGTAAGTACCGGGTAGCCGCGGTAAGTGGTTTTTAGGGGCGCGAGTGACTTGGCTTCGTAATTGTGTAAGTCATCGTAAGTGATGACGCCGCCGTTGGTCGCCATATCGGCAGCGATGCGCTTGGCGGTTTCGCCCTGATAGAATTCGCGCCAGCCGCCTTTACGCATGCGGGCCAGGGTGGCAGCGAGTTCGGGCTGCACCAGCCGCTCACCTTGTTTCAAGGGCGTTTCGCCGCCGTGCAGGAAGAGCTTGGCGGCTTCCGGATACATCTTCATCACCGGCACTTGGAGCTTCAAGATCAATTCCATGCGCAGCGAGGCGGGGAAGCCATGCTTGGCGAGTAAGTAAGCCGGCTCAAGAACACTTTTCCAGGGCAGTTTGCCGAATTTCTCGTGGGCGAGCCCTAGGCCTGCGGGAGTGCCGGGCACGGCGACCGACTTATGGCCCAGGTTGGCTTCGGCGGGGGTGGAGAACATGCCGGGCTTTGAGGCACCGGGAGCCGTGCCGCCATAGTCGATGACGCCGGTGCGGCCATCGCGCATGGCGACCAGCAGGTAGCCGCTGCCGCCGAGATTGCCGGCTTCGGGGTGGACGACGGCGAGGGCGGCGCCGATGGCGACGGCGGCATCAATGGCATTGCCTCCCTTCTTCAGAATGGCGAGCCCGGCTTCGGCGGCCAGGGGATGGACACAGGCGACCATGGCGTGCTGGGCGCGCTCGGGCTGGGCGACCATGGGCCGCTGGGCGACCAACTCGAGTCCACTTTGCGAGCGCTCCTGCGGATGGAGGAGGAGCGCGGGGAGGAGGATGCAGAGCAGGCGCGTCATATGATTTCCGAGTTTAGCAAGATTACGAAACGAACCCGGGAGTTGTTGATTCCATTGGGTTGCTGGTGGTGAAGGATTTTCGGGTCGTTGTGAATTTCCACGGTTTTTCTTAGGATAGCAGGCGGGTCCACTTGGTTTGGCGTAGGTAGTTAAAAGTAAAGGGAAAAACTACTGTGACCGTCGATTTTGGCCATGGCGATATGCGCCGACCAGGGCATCGTGCGCTGCCACAGCCCACGTCAGCGGCGCCTGGCGTCCGGCCGGATCGAGGAGCGCGGGAGCAAACCCGACGATGGCGATGGCCGCGGTAGTCAGGGCCGTGCCGAGGTAGAACCAACCTTCACTGCGACGGTCACTGAGAGGGTCGGGAAGGACGGTGGCTGACATGAGTCAGGAGGATATCATTCAAACGCGGTTGCCAAAACCCTGCGATCTCATTGAAAAGAAACGTTTCGGCCATTGATGTTACGATTCGTCCTATAATCTAAAATAACGTTAGATTTCGGGAGTGCTTCCACACATGCTTCACCTATTCGCGCGACTCGTCTGCTTGATCACCGTCTGCACCCTGCTCGGTTTCAGCCAAACCTCCACCACCCAGCTTTCGGGTACCGTCACTGACTCGAGCGGCTCGGTCGTTCCTGGCGCGCAAGTAACCATCACCAACGAGGCTACGGGTCTCAAATACACGCTCACCACCACCGAGGCAGGGCTCTTTGGCTTTCCGTCGATTCCGGTGGGATCCTACTCCCTCGCCATTGAGAAGACGGGTTTCAAGCGTTTCCAGCTTACCAAGATCGTCCTGCAGATCAACACGCCGGCGACAGTGAATGCGACGCTCGACATCGGCTCGGCCGCGGAGACGGTGATGGTGGAAGCCACCGCCGAAATCCTCCAGACCAACAACGCCACTTTGGGTAACGTCGTCGAGCGCAAGGCCATCGAAGCCCTGCCGCTCAATGGGCGCAATCCCCTCAACCTGCTGATCTATGAGCCCGGCGTGGTGCAACGCTCCGGCGGCACCATCAGCGTGAACGGCTCGCGCACGGGTGCCGTCAACGTCACCATCGACGGCATTGAAGCCAATGAAAGCACCAATCCCAACCCGGTGAACAACATCTTCCGCCTAAACCCTGACAACGTGCAGGAGTTTAAGGTGACCACCTCGAATCCTTCGGCCGAAGAGGGCCGGAACTCGGGCGCCAACGTCTCGGTCGCCACCCGTAGCGGCACCAACACCTTCCACGGTACGGCCTTTGAGTTCTTCCGCAACACGGCCCTCAACTCGAACGAGTTCTACGCCAAGGCCCAAGGGCTCGGCAAGCCGATCATCAAGCTGAATCAATACGGCTTTGAGCTGGGCGGCCCGATCCGCAAGAACAAGACCTTCTTCTTCGGCAGCTGGCAAGGCCAGAAGGTGAACTTCGCCGACCCGATCGACAAGGCCTTCGGCGAAAGCGTTGACCTTTATAACTCGACGGCGCTCAACGGCATCTTCAAGTACTTCGTCGTCGACCCGCGCACGCCGCTCAGCGTGAACGGCCAGCGCGTTACCCAAAACGGCCCCATCCTGGTGGATCAGCGCACGGGGCAATACGCCGCCGGCGTGCGCGACTGCGCCAGCCCCGGCGACGCCAACTGCGTCGCCAGCTACAACATCTTCGCGAATGACCCGGCGCGTCGCGGCCTTGACCCTGCGGTGAAAAGCGTCCTCGGCGCCTATCCGGCCCCCAACTCCTTTGCCGCCGGCGACGGCTTAAACACCGGCATTTACGTGTGGAATTCCCCCTTCCAGATCCGCGGACCGCAGTATCTGGCCCGTATCGACCACGTGATCAGCGACAAGCACAACCTGTGGGGCCGCATGCTGGGCGCCGAGCAGAACACGCTGGGCGGCGATCCGCTGAATGGCCGTCCGCAGGTTCTACCGGGCTTCCCGACGCGGGGCGAAGTCTTCCGGCCCGCCTACAATGTCGCCATCGGGTTGCGCAGTGTGATCAGCCCGCGTTTGGTGAATGAGTTCACCGTGGGCTATTCGCGCTTCAACTTCCTATTTACCCAGGGCGAGTCGAATCCGGCCTTTCCCAACACGCCGCGCTTCACGTTCAATAACTCGGACGTCGACTACACCGCCACGCCCCGCACCCAGCGCGCGGTAAACACCTACCAGATCATCAACAATGTTTCGTTCATCACCGGCGCGCACGTGATGAAGTTCGGCGGCAACATCCGCTTCTACCAACACAACGACCGCCGCGGCGACGTGGGTGGCGTGGCGCTCACCCCGTCCATCTCCTTATCCCGTACCATTCGTCCCCCGGCTGGCTTCACTCTGCCCGCGCTCTCGAACGCCACCACCGGCACCCCCGGCATCGCTTCGAACGATTTGAACCGCCTGCTGGGCACCATCAACGACCTGCTGGGCATCCCCGCGCAGTTGTCCCACAACTTCATCGGCGACCTCAGGAGCGACACCTTCCTGCCCTTCCTAACCGGCGAGAAGAACGTCAGCCTTTGGGCGCAGGGCCAGCGCACCAAACAGTACAACTTCTTCGCCCAGGACGAATGGAAGATCCGCCGCAATATCACCATGAGCTACGGCGTGCGCTGGGAAATCAACGCGCCGCCTACCGAAGCCGGCAATCGCGTCTATGTGCCGAACCGGATCATCGACGGCAGCCAGGGTCCAGTGACCTTCGTCAATGCCGAGCGGTGGTATAACAACTGGAATGCGCGTGCGCTAGCGCCGCGGCTGGGTATTACCTGGGCGCCCGGCGGCTCCACGAAGATGGTGATTCGCACCGGTTATAGTCTCGCGTTCGACCCCATCAGCACCTTTCAGGTGACCTCCATCGCCTCGGCCGTCCCCGGCCAGATCTTCCGTTGCACGTCGCCCGTGGTAGGCGCGCCGACGCCAGGTTGCGCGGCCGTGCCGGACGTCCGGCTGAGCCAATTCCCCAACCAGCTGGTGGCGCCGACCGCGAAGCCTTCCAGCCAATTGACGCCGACGCCCGCCACCTCCAACACCGCCGCCACCGCGCGCGTCTTCGACCAGAATCTAAAGCTGCCCACTGTGCACATGTGGAACTTCACCGTCCAGCGCGAACTCGGCCGCGGCTATGTGGCCAGCGTCGGCTATGTCGGCCGGCGGGGCACGCGTCTCTATCGCAGTTGGGACATGAACCAGATCGACGCCGCGCCCATCGTGCCCAGCTTCCTCGCCCTGCAACGTAATGCGGCCTTGGGTGGCGGTTGCCGTCCCGACGGCACGCTCGCCAACAATTCCCCTTGCCCCGGCGCGCAGGCCGTGCCCTTGATCCAACAGGGCATCATCACCCCGGCGTTCGCCAACTCCGCGCAATCCATAGCCGACCTCAGCCCAACCCAGAACGCAGCCGGCAACTTCGCCACCCGCATCGAGCAGACAACGCTGGCCGCGCGCTTGCGCCCCAATCAGCAATTTGCCCAGATTCTCTATCTCGATAACGGCGCTGACTCCATCTATCATGGCCTGCAAACCACCTTCCGCAAGCGTTTCGATACCGCCGGCCTGCTCTTCGCCGGCAGCTATACGCTCTCAAAGGCCATCGACAACCTCTCCATCGATCCCGTCGGAGCCGCCTCTGGCGGCGGACTCACCACCGCCGGCATCCGCACCCCCGCCGATGCCCGCAACTACCAAAACGAGCGCGCCCGCGCCGACTTCGACCAGCGCCATGTCCTCAATATGACCGGCATCTACGAGCTCCCCTTCGGCACTGGCAAACAGTTTCTGAAGAGCGCGTCGCGGCCCGTCAATATGATCATCGGCGGCTGGAGCATTAACGGCATTTACACCTTCCAGTCCGGTGAGCCTTTTACGGTGCGTTCCGGCTTCCTGACGGCCAATGGCAGCGCGCAAAGCCGCGCCGCCTTGGCACCCGGCGTCACCACCTTGCCGCAGGCGCGATTGCAGAACAAGGCGGGCGTGCTGGGTCCGGTCTTCTTCGCCGACGCCAGTCAATTCGCCGCTCCCGCCCCCGGTCAACTGGGGCTGGGGCGCAACATCTTCCAGGGTCCGGTTTACTGGAACCTCGATGCCGGTATTTCAAAGGGCTTCCAGGTGACGGAGCGCGTGCGCCTGACGTTCCGCACCGAGATCTTCAACGCCCTGAACCACGCCAACTTCCGCAATCCGCGCGATGCTTCCGTCGGCAGCCCGGCCATCAATTCGAACGTCTTCGCCCAAGCCTGTTGCGTGTCATTATCCACCGCCAGTTCCTCCACCACGAATCAAAACGGCGAGAGCTGGCGCGTCGTTCAGCTGGCCCTCAAGCTGGCGTTCTAAAGCCCATACCGGGTCGGCAGGGAGACGCGTTGGCCATCTCCCACGATGACGACGATTCCCTGCTCCAGCCGGACATCGTCGACTTTCTTAAGGCCCGCCGGTACTTCGGCGATGAACATCAGGTAGCGCGTGCTCACCTTGGCCTTGGCGCCCAGCCAGCGAAAGGTCGGCTGGCCGAATAACGGGGACATGGCGAGTAACTCGCGCTTGGTCATATCGTAAGGCTGCATGCCGAATTCGATGCCCCAGCTGTATTGTTTATTGGCCGGATAATTCATCCAATGCTGCACCCACGGATAATCGGCGCGGCGAAAAAGATAGCCGATGAGTAAGTGCTGCTGGGTATTGAGCACCGTGATGAACTCAAGTTCCCGCGCGGGGTCCATCAAGCAACCGATGTGGTTCAACTGCCCGTCGGCGCGCGGAGTTTCTCGGAGGTTGAGTTGTCCGAGCCGGGGCCAATCGAAATTCTCGCCTGAGGCGAACGTCCGCGTGCCCTTTTGGGCGTAAGGCTTGGTTTGGCACCGGGTGGAAGAGGCATCGACGACGGTCTGCCCCAGCGCTAGAAAGGGCGCGCCCACCGTTGCGTGTTCGGCCCAGAGCATCGGCCGGTCGAAGCCCAGTTCGCTCTCGATCTCGCTTTCCACGAGCGCCACCTGCTCGCCGGGAGCCAAGGTCACCTTACGCCGCAACACCTCCTGGACGATCGGTAGCCGCACCCGAAAGCTGGCGCTGCTCGCCGTTGACTCCAGCACTTCCCAAGGCAGCCGCGAAGCCTCGCCGTGGCCGGGATAGCCGGCCTTTTCTTCATCGGCCGAGACCGGGCCGAAGCCGTCAACGCAAAGGAAATGGCCGGTGCTGGTGTTGGTCCGCGCGCGGCCGCCGCCCTCGCGGGTCATGCGGGCCGGATCCCAGATCGGATTCATGCGATGGCCCTGGTTGAGGGTGAAACTGGCAAAGGACCCGCCCGGGTTCAGCACCACGAGGCGCACGCGGCCGTTGTCGAGCTCGAGGCCCGGCAGGCCCTCGTGCTGGACGGCTTTCTGGGCGATGAGTAGGAGCGGAAGGAAGAACAGTAGTCGACGCACGCCGATTAGGGTATCACTGACGCGGCTTGCGCTCCGGCACGCCCTCGGCCATCGAAAACTGGATGCGGCCGCCTTGGGCTTCCACGCGATCCACGCGGACTTTCACCCGATCGCCCAGCGCATAGGATTTTCGGGTCCGCTCACCCGTCAGCTTGCGCGTGCGTTCGTCGTAGAGGAAGCGATCCCAGAACAGGCTCTCCACCGACACCAGGCCTTCGATGAAGAGCGTATCGAGTTCGACAAAGAAACCGAACTTGGCCGTGGAGGTAATCAGCCCCGTGAACTCATCGCCCACGCGCTCGGCCATAAACTTGGCCTTCTTCCACTCCATCAGGTCGCGCTCGGCATCGGCCGCCCGCCGCTCGGTCATCGATGTGTCCTCGCCAATCTGCCGCAGTTGGTTCTCGGTATAAGCCGGATGGCCGGGATTGGTCAATTGAGCGCGCAGTAAACGGTGGATGACTAAGTCAGGATAGCGGCGAATGGGCGAAGTAAAATGCGTGTAACTCCCGGTCGCCAAGGCAAAGTGGCCGACATTCTCGGCGGCATAGCGAGCCTGCTTCAGGCTCCGCAGCATTAAGTAACTCAAAATCCGTTCTTCGGGTTTTCCTTCCAGTTGCTTAATTAGCCGCTGAAAGCTCTTCGAAGAGATCTGGAAGTTACCGGAGGGCGTAATATGCTCGCGTTTCGACTTACGCCCATCGCGGGCGCGCATGGTCGTCTGCAGCTTCTTCATCGGCGCCGTGCCCAGCGAAACGCCGTAATGCACAGCGATTTGCTCGAATTCACTTACTTTTTGCGGATTGGGCGTTTCATGGATGCGATAGATAGAGGGGCCACCGGTGCTCTCCAGGTAACTTGCCACCGCTTCATTGGCCGCCAGCATGAATTCCTCAATCAGGCGGTGGGCAATATTTCGCGCCCCGCGACTTACACCGGTCATCGCGCCGAATTCGTCAAATTCGATCTGCGCTTCGGGTAAATCAAAGTCAATCGAGCCTCGCCGGACGCGTTGGCGGTTCAAGATCAGGGCCAGGTCCTTCATCAAACGGAACCGCGAGAGTAGCGGCGCATAGCGTTCGCGCAATGCGGCGGTAGCTACGGGCTCGCCTTCCAAAAGTAAGTGGACGTCGGTGTAAGTCATCCGCTCGCGGCTGCGGATGACGCTGGAGCAGAATTCGCGCGCCACGGTCTGCCCTTGGTGGTCAATCTCAAGCAACGCCGACATCACCAACCGGTCCACTTGCGGGCGCAGGCTGCAGATGTCAGTCGAAAGCTCCAGCGGCAGCATCGGCACGGCCCGGTCCGGAAAGTAGACGCTGGTGCCGCGCAGGTAAGCTTCGCGGTCAATAGCGGAATCGGGCTGAATGTAATGGCTGACGTCGGCGATGTGCACGTGCAGCGCGAAGTTCCCGTTCGGCAAGGTATCCACCCAAACGGCGTCGTCAAAGTCGCGCGCCGTCTCGCCGTCGATGGTGACGATGTCGTAATCGCGGAAGTCGCGGCGCGCCGCCAGTTCCTCGGCCGGAATGTCGTTCGAGAAGGCCTTCGCTTCGGCAATCACCTCCCGCGAAAAGCGGTGCGGCAGATGGTGCTTGCGGATGATGATCTCGACGTCGACGCCAAAGTCATCGGGCCGGCCCAGGATCTCCACCACCCGCCCGACGCCGCCTTGGCCATCGACGGGAAACTCGATCAACTCGACGTTCACGATGTAGCCGTGCAGGTCCTCGACGCGGGTCGGCAAGGCGGCCGTTACGCCAATGCGATCCACTTCGAGCGCGACGGGCGGAAACTCCATGCCGGCGGGGATCTGAATCCAATCGCGCAAGCGGTCGTCGTGGGGCTTCACCCAATTGGCCGCCCGCTTCACCTGGAACTCGCCCACCACCGTGCCGTGCGCCCGCTTGAGCACCTTGATGATCTCGCCGTCAGCGCGCCCATCGCGCGACATGCGGCCCACGCGCGCCAGCACCCGGTCACCATGCATGGCCTTGGCCGCTTGGTCCGGCGGGACAAACAGGTCACCGGCCAGCCCGGGCACTGGCGCTTCGGGCACCACGAAGCCATAGCCATCCCGGTGCACGCGCAACTGGCCGGTCACGAACTCGCTACTCGCCCGCGAGGCAAGGAAATGGTCCCGCTGATACTCCACCAGTTGGCCGCGAGCTAAGGCTTGTTCGAGCGCCCGCTCAAAGTCGGCCCGTTCCACCCCGCGGCTGCCCAATTCCTTCACCAGTTGCTTGAACGACCCACGATGTTGGGGCAGATTACCCACATAGGCGACCAGCAACTCGTCGGTGAAGGCCCGGCCGCTAAGCCTGACTTCACTGATCCGCGCGTCACGGGGCTTCGGGCTAGCGGACTTCCGGGGGGACGGTTTGGATTTACCTTTGGCCAAGCCTTCATTATAGGAGCTTGGCGCTCTGCGAACCAGACAAAAGGTCTTCGCCACTTTTCCTGCAATTTTCCATAGAAGCGGCGGTCCTTTTGCAGCTATTGCGCCACGAACTCTTCCTCGTCTATCACGCCGCCGTCCGTACCGACCCTTTACGGGACCTCCGCTACGAGTAATGGGCTATCTTGAGAGTAAGTATGTTCAAAGCTTTATTTCTCCGCATGACCCTCGTCGCTCTTGCCTGCGCTGCCCTCACGCTCGCGCAACCCACGGAAACCGTCATCGACGTTCGCAACGGCGACCAGAAAGGCAAGCTCGCGATTCGCGAGACCGAACTCGCCTTCGAGTCGCTCACCGATGCCAAGCAATCCCGCACCTGGAAGTACGCCGACATCCGCACGTTCGAGAAGCGCATCATCAAAGGCGTCCGCGTCCGCCCCTTCAAAGGCAGCCGCTATGACTTTTCCTTCGACAGCATCGGCACCCGCGACAACATCTTCAAGCAGATCTCCGACCGCATCGTCGAATCGCGCCGCAATAAGAAGTAGCGCTCAACGCGCTCCGGACCCACTCAACGTCACCGCCGCCGTCAGCAACCCTTATGCGGAGCCGGTTTTCCGGTCCTAGAAAACCAGGCGGAGACCGAATTGTATATTGCGGGGGTTGCCGCCGGCGACGATCTGGCCGAACTGGGGGCTGGCGACGTCGGTGGTGGCTCCGCGCGCGTCGAGGGCGGGCGTGTTGGAGATGTTGAAGAACTCGGCACGATATTGGAGATTGAAGCGCTCTTTGATGCGTGTGTTCTTGATGAGTGAGAAGTCGAAATTGACGCGACCGGGGCCACGGAGGCGAGGCTGGGAGACGCTGTCGGTGCCGAAGGTGAAGGGGACGGTGCGCTGGAAGGCGGTGGTGTCGAACCAGTTGTTGTTAGTCTGCTGGCCGTCGGGTAGGACGGGATCTTTGACACGGTTGGCGCGGCCGTTGGTGGACGAGAAGTTGAAGAGGTTCGTGGTGTCTGGTGAGGTGATCAGCACGGGACGCCCTTTTTGAAGAACCGTAATGGAGGCGAACTGCCATCCGCCCAGGCCATAGCTGACCATACGATTCGTGCTGTTGAGAAACTTGCGGCCTTTGCCAAAGGGAAGGTCGTAGACGTAGCTTAAGACGAGGCGCTGGGGGATGTCGTTGGCTTCGATGCCGCGATTGTCTCTGGCGTTGTAGAGACTATTGGAGGGGCCGACAACCCAGGTGTTGGACTGCATGGTGTTGGCGATGGTTTTGGAGGCGGTGTAAGAAGCGCTAAGGGTCATGCCGTGGGAGTACTGCTTCTCGAGGCGCATGTACCAGCTTTGGTAGCTCATGTCGCCGTAAGGATCGCGTTGGATAAGGAGGTCGAGGAACTGCGGATAAGGACGCAGGGCCTGGCGGGCCTGGATGGTAGGGCCGCTGAGGGCACCCGTGCTGATCTTGCCGAAGAAGGGATTGGGGACAGGCTGCAAGACCTGGCTGCCCAAGGCGAGCTGCGAGGGGTCGCTCTGATTGCGTTGGCGATTCCAGTAGAGGTGGGTGGTTTTAGCTCCCACGTAGGCGACTTCAAACATGGTGTTGGAACTGAGCATGTGCTGGATGGAGAAGGTCCAGTTGGCGACGTAGGCGTTCGGGCGATTGCGGATGTCGCCGCGCACGTTTTGTCCGGCGAAGTTGGTGTCGCGATTCGGGACGATGATGCCACCGGCGAAGGGGTTGGACCAGGAACTGCCGACGGGAGGCGTGTTGGGGAGGGGGTTGGGCTGGCCGAGGAAGAGAGCGTTCGAGAGGAAGCTGCCATTGCCGAAATCGGTGGCGGCGGCGTTGACTCCGACATAGGTGGCGTAGAAGATGGCGGCACCGGAGCGGATCACCGTTTTGGAGTTGAGCTGATAGGCAAGGCCGACGCGGGGAGAGAAGTTTTTCCTGTTGGGATCGGCGGTATAGCCGCCCGGTTTAATGAATTTGAAGTTGCCTTTGAGACCGGTGACTGGCTCAACGGCTTCGAAGTCGATATAGCCGATCTGCCCGAATTTCTCGGCGTAGGGGGTGGTGTATTCCCAACGCAGGCCCAAGTTGAGCGTGAGCTTGTTGGTGACTCGCCAATCGTCCTGAAAGTACACGCCGTAGTAGCGCTGGTAGAGAAAGAGCGGGCGCGTGATGGTAATGGCACCGGCTTGAGGGACGCCCAACAAGAAGCTGGCAAAGCCGTGCCCAGAATTGAGAGCGGTGACGTTCGGATCCGGGCCCTGGCTGAAGACGCGATCGAAGATGTACTGACCAGACGACTGTTGGGAATTGAAAGCATTGAGCCTGATGAGCTGGGTTTCATAGCCCATTTTCATCTTGTGCCGGGTCTTGATGAGAGTGCCGTGGAATTGGGCGTGGTAGGTATCCTGCGGGACGAGGTTGCGGCCGACGCCACCGAGTTGGTCGAACTCGTTGGGGGCGGCACCGGTGACGGCGAGGCCTGCGCCCTGGGCATAGGTTTGAATCGAGATCTGGGGGAATTGCTGGAAGAGGATGTTGTCGGTGACGCTTTTGGGGAAGCCGAGCGCAGCAACGTCGAAGCCTTCGCTCAAGGGACGCGAATCGAACTGGAGGCGGGTGTAGCTGATGCGGCCTTCGGTGATGAAGTTGGGCGACCAGATGGAGGTGAAGGTGATGAGGGCGCTGTTGGCTGGATTGGAGCTGAGCTGACGCGGCGGGAAGGCGGGGTTGAGGGCGACCTGGGTGGTGTTCTTGAGTTCGCGGCCACCGTAGCGGCCATAGACGCGATGGCGCTCATTGATCATGTGATCGATGCGGCCAAACCAGGTGTCGGCGTTGCTGATGGCTTTGCCGACGCGGAAGTAGTTGTTAAGCAGCGCTGCGCCTTCGCCTTGACGGTTGGAATCGCCCCAGAAGGGAATGACTTTGGATGAGATGGGGTGGATGCGCTGCGCGGGGATGCGGTTGCCGGGGAAGGGATCGCGGATGACAGTGCCATTGGGGCCCGTGCGGGTGGTGGTGTGGTCGTAAACGCTAACCTGGTTGCCGAAGCGATCGAAGGTTTGAGAGAAGTCGCCTTGTCTCTGGAGGGCTGAGGGGACGGTGAGGAGGGCCTGGTCTGGGCTCCCTTGACGGGTGCCTTCGTAAATGGCATACCAGAAGGTGCGGTCTTTAATGATTTTACCGCCAGCGCCGGCGCCGAATTCATTGCGTTGGAAGAGACCTTTGGGGACACGATTGCGATTGTTTTGCCAACTGTTGGCATTGAGGTGATCGTTACGGAGGAATTCGAAAAGGACGCCATGGAGTTGGTTGGTGCCGGACTTGGTGGAGACATTGACGATGCCACCGGCGGCTCGGCCGAATTCAGCGGAGTAAGTGGACGTTTCGATTTTGAATTCGCCAACCGCTTCGATGGGGACCGTATAGGCGTTGCCGGATTCCGTGGAGCCTCGGGATTCGCCACCGTCGATAAGTACGCCGTTTTGCTGGGCGAGGCCGCCGTTGATTTGCGAGGTGGTTGAGACGCCGATAATGTCTTGACCGGTGCCGCGTTGCCCGCTGGTGGGGAGAACGCCGGGAGCGGTGGCCGCGAGGGCGAGGGGGTTGCGGCCCAGGAGGGGAAGTTCGACGACTCGACGCTGTTCGACGACTTTGCCGAGGCCGGAGGTTTGGGCTTCGAGTTGGACAGAAGACGCAGTGACTTCGAGGGCCTGAGTGACCGTACCGACTTCGAGTGTGATGGCCACAGTTGCCGTGAGGCCTACGGTGAGGCGGAGGTTCAAAACGCGGGAGGGACGGAAGCCCGCTTTTTCGGCATTGATGTCGTATGCGCCGGGGGAGAGTGCGGGGAGGTAGAAGAGGCCGGCGGAGTTGGTGGTAGTGCGGGAAGTGGCGTTAGTCTCAAGATTGCGGATGGTGATCGCCACGGCGGGCACGATGGCGCCGGAGGGATCGGAGACGGTTCCGGTGACGGTGGCTCTTTCGCCTTGGGCGAAGGCGTGGAAGGGCAGTATGGACAGTAACAGCAAGGTGAGTGTAAGTCGCATAGGTGGTCTGGACGGGAACGATATCATGCGGGGGATTGGTTAGCAAGGGGGAGAGTTGTCACCGGACACCCACACCGCGTCCTCGGCGCAGACGCATGATAAACTCGCCCGATGTTACGTTGTGGTCTCCTATTCCTGATTTCGGCGCACTCCATCATCGCCCAGGTTGAGCAAGCCACTGTCACCGGTACGGTGAACGATGCCGCCGGCGGGTTAATCCCGTCAGCAAAAGTGACCGCCGTCAACAGCAGCACCCAAGTGCGCACCCAGACGATGACCAATGAGACGGGGACGTATCGGCTGCCCTAATTTACCCAATGGCCGGTATGAATTGACTGTCGAACGAGATGGCTTCGACCGGGCGCGTGTTTCGGATAACCGGCTCTCCGTTGGCTTAACCGCTACGGTGAACGTCGTTCTCAAGCCGGGCAGCATTCAACAGGAAGTAACCGTGGAAGCGACGGCCGTGCAATTGGAGCAGGAGTCGGCGGCGCTCGGCAACGTCGTTGGGGTTAAGCAGATCGTCGAGTTGCCTTTACTTGGGCGCAATCACTATAGTCTGCTGATTCTCGCACCGGGCGTGATGCCGAAGGGCGGTGCGGGCGCCGGACGCGCGTGGGACTGCCGCGCAACGCGTTCCGCCGCAACGAGTACGGGGTCGCGCTGGGCGGGCCGCTCCGGTTGCCACGAGTTTACGACGGTCGCAATCGCTCATTTTTTTTGTTTTTCAATGGGGAGCAGATTCCCCAACGCTCGCCGGATAACATCCTCGCCACCGTACCGACCGCGGCGCAGCGCGCGGGTGATTTCTCGCGCAGCGTGACCGCCAACGGCGCCTTAATTCAATTGTTCGACCCCAACTCCACCGTGCCCGATCCGGCGCGGCCGGGACAGTTCCTGCGGACCCAATTTCCGGGTAACATCGTACCGGCCTCTCGCTTCGATCCGATTGCCTTAAGGGCCATGCAACTGATCCCAATCAGCAATGGAATTTCAGCCTCCAGCGGGTGTTTGGAAAAGGGCTGCTGATCGAGGCCGCTTATGCCGGCACGTGCAGGAGCGCTTCGGCGGCCGTTCCAGCTTCATCGACCCCAATAATTTATCGCTGTCGCGCTCCATTGGAGAATTCGACCGCCCCCAATTCATGACCGTGAACTTCATCTATGAGCTGCCTTGGGGTCCGGGTAAAGCCCTGGCCAGGAGCGGAGTGCTCTCCCACATCGTCGGCCGTTGGCAGGTGAGTGGCATCACGCAATTGGGCAAGGGCTTGCCGCTGGTCATCTCCGGTCCGAACAACACTCGTCTGCCCGGCGTAAGCGCCGCGGCCGTGCGCTTGAAGGATCCCGTGCTTGAGGCAAACGCACGAACTCTCGACCGCTACTTCGACACCAGCGCTTTCCAGCCGGCCCCCACCTACTCGATTGGCAACGACTCGCGAACGCAACCGCGCCTTCGCGGACCGGGCATCAGCAGCGTGGACGTTGCGCTGAGCCGCAGCCAGGTAATCCGGGAACGGATCAACTTGCAATTCCGCGCCGAGCTTTTCGGCGTCTTCAATAATCCACAATTCAACGAACCGGTAAGGAACGTAACGGCGACGAACTTCGGACAGATTACCGGCGCCGGGGGCAACCGGCAGGTCCAGCTTGGCTTGCGAATGTCTTTCTAAGTTGGCGGCCCCAGTTCCCGAACCGCGCCGGCGGTGCTTACCGGCGAGCACAAATCGGGCTGGCCAGAGAAAGCCGCGCTTACTCAACGCTGCTATCCTAACAAAGGACGTTCCGGTTCGCAGCGGGAACGAGCCGAACACAATCGATGCAGCATTTTTCCGAACTTAATGTTTGTTCCGCCTTGCGGAATAATCTCGAAAAGAATCAATTTGTCACGCCAACGCCCGTCCAGGCGCAGGCGATTCCGCCACTTCTGGAAGGCCGCGACGTCGTCGCGACCGCGCAGACGGGCACTGGCAAGACGCTGGCGTTCGCAATTCCGGTAATTGAAGCTCTCGCCGCCATTCCCCGCACCAAGACCATTAAAGTCCTGATCCTCAGCCCCACCCGCGAACTCGCCATTCAGATCGATGCGGCATTCCGGCAACTCGCGCACGGGATGCGCATCCGCACGGCGGTGGTGGTGGGCGGCATGAGCGAGACCAACCAGTTGCGCGACATCCAGGCCGGGGCGGAAGTGGCGATCGCGACGCCGGGCCGTCTCTGCGATTATCTGGAACGGCGGCTGATCGATCTTTCCCGCACCGCCACGGTGGTGCTCGACGAGGCCGACCGGATGCTCGACATGGGCTTCCTGCCTGACCTCCGCTTTATCATGGAAAAGCTGCCGGCGAAACGCCACACCATGCTTTTCTCGGCGACGATGGTGCCATCCGTGGCGGGTCTGGTGGCCAGTTACGTGCGCAATCCGGTGCGGATCGCGGTGGAGGCCAGCGCAGAAACGGCCGGCCAGATCGACTTCTACTGCTACGAAGTCGCGCGGGGCTCCAAGTTTAATCTTCTCGAATATCTACTGAAAAAGGAGAAGGGTTCTTTCCTCGTCTTCGTGGCCACCAAAGAGGGCGCCGAACGACTTTCAAAATTCCTGGAGCGAGAGGGCCACCAAGTGGCCGCGATCCACGGCGACCGCTCGCAGAACCAGCGGAACGCCGCGCTGCAGGGCTTTAAAGACGGGGTTCACCGGATACTGGTCGCCACCGACGTGGCGGCGCGCGGGATTCATGTGGATGACATTGCGCACGTGGTGAATTACGATTTGCCGCAGGAACCGGAGAACTTTGTGCATCGCGTGGGCCGCACGGGCCGTGCCGGCGCACGTGGCGCCTCCTGGACCTTTGTCACTCCGTTCGAACGCGCCGATGTCCGCAGCTATGAGCGCGCCCTGGGGATGAAGGTTCAATATTGCGAACTGCCCCCGCTGCCCCGGCCCATTGGCTTGGTGCCGGATGTGCAGGCATTTCTGGATTCGATGAACAGCAACCTGCCGCCGGCCAACCATCCGGCCACCAACCAGCCCGCCACCAATCAGCCCGCCACCAACCAGCCGGCTAACCAGCCGAAGCCGGCCACGACGGGCACCGTTTCTCGCCGCCGCCGGCGCCCCTAAATTTGGTTCTTGGGTGACCGGCAGATGGGGGCCGGCTGGCAAGAGACCAGTGTCGGTTGAGATTTTACCTGCCTTCCGCGTGCCCGGGGTCTACGACTACTTTGGGATCGCTCAGACGAGGCTCGGGTGCAGCTTGATGTAGGATTCTCCTGTGGGCCCAAAAGCCCAAAGTGGACCCGCAATTACGACTTCATCTTCTCCCCCCAACTGACGGTTTCCGGATGATTCGAGGCTAGGTATCAAAGCTTCGCCAGTCCCGGGATAATCTGCACCAGCCGCGCTAGCGCTTGGCCAATCGGCGGAAAGTGCACCGCGAGGAAGGTGATGGTCGGCAAGAGCCCAAATTGCAGCAGCCGCTGGCTGAACCCGGCATCCAATTGGCCGGCCGACGTGTTCGACAAGCGGCTCAGCAGCGAGTCCCGGTCCATTTGGTAGAAGACCGTTACCACCACGATCGCCGCAAGGACGAAGAGGAAGGTCGCGAAATTCGTCAGCGCCCCCATCGGTTGAAACGGGTAAACATTGAGCGCAATGAAGAGCAGCGTCGAGGCAGTTACCAGGAAACCGAGTAAGTTGCGTAACTCCATGAACGCGTAGCGGATGAAGGCCGAATATTGCAAGGCAATGAACTCAGCTTTTAGTCTGTGAAGTCGCTGGCTCGGGTCAGCGGGTGGCGTGGTGATCTTGAGTGAGCCTTGTTCCTCGGTGATGCGGAGCGGGAAGGTGTCCCTGCCCTTCTCCTTTCCCTTCTCTCCGGACTCGTTCTTGTGCTGCCAGCCTTCGATGCGTTGATCGTTCCAGGAACTGGCTCCTTTCAGATCCTCAATGAAATGAGTCGTAACGGCCGCCAGGTCCTTCTTGAGTGTCTGCAAAGTGTCCCGCGTCTCAGTGCTCGAATGGTAGTCGCCGTTATGGACGGAGCCCATAAACTTATCTATCCTGTCCCGCACGCCCGCATTGTCTTTGTCTTTGATGGCGCTCAAATAGTCGGCGCTCATTTGCAGCGAAACCATCGTCGGGCGGGTTCCACCCAACGACCAGATGGAAGTCCACGAGACCCGGTCCGTCAGCGTCGTAAAGGCAACCCGCAGCGGGTGGAACTCTAGCCGGCGCAGCAAGCGCTGCAAGCTTAGCCAAAGCAGCATTACTCGGCTGGCAGCATTGACGATCAAGATGCCGGCGATCAGAAACGAAATCGTCCAGAGCCATTTCCTCAGCCAGCCGGGCAGATCCAATTCGATGTCGCCAATCACCAGATCGTAGAAAAAGATTGTGGCTCTCCCGAAAATGGTGAAGCCAACGATCCATACCCGGTCAAAGAGTACTCTGGCGTGATCCTTCACCGCTTTGAGTAGTTCTTTCATTTCGAGGCCGTCCTTACTATTCTCGGAAGTGCGCAAGGGATGTGGCTCGGGACAAAATACATACGCCTGCAAGTAATAGCTGCGTACCCGGCACCACGCGCAGGCGTGCAAAATCAGTAAGAGCGCCGTGAGCGGCAGCAGCGGGGAAACTCCACCCCCGAAAAAGAAATAGCGGGCGACGATCGCCGGGTATTGATGGCTAGGAGCGGAGAAGAGAATCGCGAGCCCCCAAACGAGCGGCGCACCGAAGGCCACGGCGCCGGTGAAGAAGCAGATCCACAGCCATCTCTGACGCAGTCTTTCTGGATCATCTCCCGCTGGATCTGGTTCCGCGAGCGCTAGTGGCCGGCAGAACGGAACAAACGCCAGAAGCTTCTTGTGTTTCCGAAACGCGTAGATCAAGATCGGCGAAAAGCACAGCCAACCCAAGAGCACGAAAAACGCGACCGTGGGAGGCCACCAGAGGAAGTAAAACGGCATGCGCGACTTGCCGACTTCCTCCTGCGGACAATCGTCGGTAGGACCCAATACCTTCACCGGCCACTCCCCATTGAAACCAACCACGGAGATGATCCGGTTCGGCTCGGTGTCCGTCACTTTGTCCAAAAGCAGTTTCCGGCAGGCACGATAGATCCCAAAGGACACGCCATCGGGCAACTCAATATGTTCGCCCCCGATTGTGTCCATCGCTACCACTCCGGTGGGCTGCTGCGAAATGGTCAACACTCCGCGCAGGGAAACGGAGCCGGTGTAACGATCCAGCAGGGCATCGGAGTCTACCATGGCGATTCGCAAATTGGGATTCTCCTCCTGAAAGAAACGGGCCAGAAAGACGGAATCAATATTGTCGGAACCTACAATTACCAGGTTGGCGAATTTCCGCCGCCGCAAATTTCCAGCTAAGTGCTTTAGCCCGAGTTGCTGCGACAGGGCCAGGTTTTTTGGCTCGTAAGTCGGCAGGGCATCGATAGGATCGCGCTCGGATCCGAAATGAAGCGCCAGTTGGTCTGGCCGGATGCTCTTAGGGAAGATTCTCCCCATGAGGTCTGTGTCGGACTCGTAAGCCTTGCGCAGATTGAGTAAGTTGCGCGAATATCGGAATACCACTGGTGTCGGCTTCTCCTGCTCTTCGTTCCTCGAACGCTGTCCAAAAAGCGTATCGCCCTCGGAAAGGATCGCGGTTTTCCCGTCAAGGACGTCGAGCATCCGATTCAGCCCATCCCTTTTGGCCAACTGATCCAGAGAGACATTCTTCGCCTTGTCGCCGAGTACTGCCTGCAACCGCAGCGAGAGATCTCGAACGTCAGCCGTGCCACTGGTAATTTTCGCCTCCCAGCCTGGATTCAGACTGCTTAGGGCGTAGGCCAGCGAATCCATGGATCCGGAGAAGACCGGTCCGACAATTTTCAGCGGGCTACCGCCTTTCAGGCAGGTGAATTGCTCTACCGCATTCGCAAACTGCGCCTTCGAAATGCCGATCGTCGGACTGTCCCCAATCAAGAAGAGCAATTTCAGCTCCGCCGGTTTGTGGTCCATCTCCGTGCTACGAAACAACCAAACTCCGGGATGCGCCAAGTCCACGGCCTCTTCGCCCTTACTCTCGTGTTCCACGCCGCGCAATCCGCGCCACGGCAAAGTGTTCGTCCGATATGGGACAAAGCCATCACTTCCCATCGCCAAGCGGATTGCGTCCAATGCCCGGTCCGTCTCGAGGGCCAGCGCACTGGCCGTCGGATCGGGGATCATCACGAAGGCCATGTTAAGCGAGGTTCCTGGGGGCATAACGCAATCGCCTGGGTTGGGTTTCTCCGCTTTCGAATAAAACTTGCCCGTCAGCGTCGCCTTGCCGCTTTTGCCCGAAACCGTCAGCGAAACTGACCTATCAGCCCGGTCCGGTTCCGCCGCTGGCGCAGGCGATCCGAAATAATCCCTCAATAAGTCGCAAGCATCCCGTAGAGGGGAAATCTTGTAGGGCGCGGGCATCGGCTTAGCCACCTCCGCCTTCGCCGGCGCTGACTTGTCTTCGGTGCCCGCTGGAACAAATGCGGCCAGCACCCAAAACATGGGTAACGCCAGGACCGTGAACAGCGCACGAGGATTCATAATTCAGCAGCCATACCTGAAGAAGCGTAAATTGCCCCAAATTCGTGACACATGTCACCCTTCGCCTCCGGATTCCGCTATCTGGCGGGGCGCAGAGCGCGTTCGGCACCACCAGGGGAAGCGATAGGCAACCCCATGGCACTATCCGCTTCATCGCCGGCCAAGGCGGACTCGGCATCGCCAAGACTGCTGGTCAAGACCCTCGACCTCAGTGAGACCGGTCCCGTTCCTGGTGCACCATGGGCAAAGTGGACCCCGCCAGGTGGAAGCGCCCGTCCTTCACCACCCACATGCGCGACGAGTGCTGAAAGAGGAACTGGCGGGCCACGCGATCCTGGCGCCGAATGCTCTTTGAAATTACGTACCGGATTTCGCCGCGCGGCCCGATCACTATCGTGGAGCCCCCAAAAAACTTCGCTTCCAGGCCCGTATTTGCATCCACCACCATCCGCCGTTGCGTCACCTCCGCGATCAAATCGAAAAGCACCTGCCCGTCCGGCCCCACGCGCCGCGAAGTGCGGATGGAGTGAATCGCCGGCGGATCGGCCTCCGCGCCCGGAGGCAGCAAGCCGAATTCGCCGATTTCGGGCGATCGGGTGAGGAACTCACCGAGCGCCTGGGCCTGCTGCCGCAACTCGGCCGCCGACGCCGGCACCGCCGGATCGCCGTTGAAGCTCAACTCGCTAAAGCTAAGCCGGGGAATCCGCGGCAACTGGCGGCTGGGCGGCTTCCACAGCAGTTCATCCTCGGACATGGACAAGACCCCGTCCGCAAAGATCTTCCGGCCGGCGAAGGCGCGGATGATCGCCTCGCGATAGCCCCACGGATCGTCGCGGACCAGATTGAAATCAGCGGTCAGCAAGGCCCGCAAATACTCGCCGAACCGCACGTCGACGGGTGGGCAATAGTCGATCGCGCGAATGAAGATGTTCAGAAACTGCCGGGCGAGTTGCGTGGCTTCCTGCGCCAAAATCTGGATCAGTTCCTCAGGCAGGAAGGCGGTCTCGCGCGGCCCCGTTAGGCGCACGTAGCGCTCGGTCTTGCGACGGTAGATCTGGATAAATGCATCGAAAACCGCGGCAACGAGCACGTTGCCCAGCAGGTGGGGCTCGGCCTTTTCGTTATACTCTAAGCGCTTCCCGGCGGGATCCACCGCCGCTCGCGGCCCCTCCGGAGCATCGCCCGTAAACTCCAGTGCGATGTGGGTTAACAGCTGCGATTGCTCCATGCCCGCGCCCACCTTGCGGATCTGCGCCACCAGGACGTCCTCGTGCAGGAAGCGCTGAAACAGTGCCACCAAATCGGCCAAACCCTCATGCAGCGCGAGCACGTCCGAGTTGGTCGGAATCGTAAAGCGGGAACGCAGCCCGTCGATCAAGGCATGCGTCATCTCATGCGCGACGATGTCGTGAGACAGGCAAGCGAAGATCCTCCCGGAGCCCTGCAAGTTTGGATCCTGTCGATAGCCGAAGCGGATTTCGCCGCGGTCCGGATCGTACACTGCGTTGGGACCTTCAGCGGCGACATGCGGCCGCAACAACAGCCGATCGCCGCTGCGCCAAGCGATGAGCCGCCCCAGCGCCGTCCGAAAAGTAGCATAGACATTCGAGGCCACCGCATAGACCATCTGCTGATGGAAAGCGGGATTGCCCGTCGAAGGCGCCAAGCCGGACTGAATGAGAATGCGCGGATTCTCAAGATCGACGGGCGTAAGCACCAGATCCCCATCGCGGCACTCCACTGCCAAGAGCTTGCCCACGGGGCCCGGCTCCAAGGGCTCATACGGCACGTGCAGTGTCGCAATGGCGCCGTCGTGACGAGCGACCGAAGGATCCACCGCGTAGACGCGCAGGGGCCGCGCGGCCGGATCCTGCGGACCGCGTTCGTAGGCGGCCACGCGCGACTGGTGCGCCACTTCCGGACGGATCTCGAAGGGTCCCATCCGCTAAACTCCGAGCCGCGCGAGCCGCGCTTCAATCGCTTCGAGCCTGCTCAAGACCGCCTCGGTCCCAGCGTTCGAGGCCGGCTGAGCCACGCCCAACGAACCTGAGCCCGGCGTCGAAAACAGCGTCTGACCGCGCACCCCATCGGCGGCATCCAAGTATGGATGCTGGCGCGCGCTAGAGCCGAAGGCCTCCAACAAACGATCCTGAAACTGCTGGTTCGTCAGACTCACCCCGCCCGACAGCAACAGCGTCGTCGCCCGCCGGGTGAAGTCGCCCGAACCGTTCGACTCAATTGCCTTCTCGTCAGGCTGACAAGCGGCGAAGTTCACTTCCCGCATCGCATCCAAAGTCCGCGTGGCCACCGCACCCACCGGCAAGTTCTGGCGGAAGCGCAAATGGGCTTGGGTCACCTCAGGCGTCAGCTTCAGGAAACGGGCCTTCGCGCCCGGCGGCAGCGCCGGCTCCGGTGCGCCCAGCAGCCGAGTATTCGTGCCCGAGAAGCAGCAATCCATAAAGCACGTTACGTTCACGCCGGCCGGAATCGTCAGCATGATCGCCCGTAGCTCGTCGTCGATGACGAAACGCCCGGTCGCGAAGTCGGCGGGCACCAGTGCCTGGTCGTTGCCAGTCACTTCGTCGCCATCCAAGTCGGGGACGCTCGTGCCATGGCCAGCGTACTGAATCACAACGACGTCGCCAGCGCGGGATTGGCCGATCAGGTTGCGCAGCGATTCCAGAATCGCGCTGTGCGTGACGGCCTGGTTTAACAGCGTGTTCACCGTGAAGCCCAGCGACTGCAGTGTAGCGGCCCAGTTCCGCGCGTCGTTCACGCAGCCGCCGAGTTCATGGGGGGACGGATAGGCGTCAATCCCCATGCAGAGCGCGCGTCGACTTCCCGAAGACGCGCCCGTCGCCGCTTGGCGCAAGCCCGCCCCAACCAACGCCACTGGAGCCGCCGGTCGCGCCAAAGCCCGCGACACTTCGTTCCGCGTCGTTTCGTCCACAAAGCTGACGATCGAACTTGTGGGCTGCCCCGTGATCCGCCGGGCCACCGAGTTCATCGTGTCCACCTCATTGTCGAAATCGCCGTGCGTGGTGGAGTTCGTCCGGCTATCGAGCGGCGCGGCGGGATCTGTCTTCGAGAACAGGATCTTGGCCACGCCCGGGATCGTCCGTGCCAAGCCGTAGAAGCGGATCAGCTTGGGGTCGCTCTCCAGGCTCTCCTGCAGACCCAGAATCGGCGCCGGCAAGGGGCCGGTCTCAAAAGCCCGGCTCACAAAATACAGTAAGGACTTCCGGTACGGCCCGGCCGTGTCGGCCTTCTCGAGGTCCTTATTCATCGTGTACATCGTGTGATTGACAATGCGCTTCCCGGGCCCGATCAGCGGCAGCAAGTTCGCTTCGAACAGCGCCGTGGTTGCAGCCGGAGCGAGGAAATGCAGGGAATTTACCTTCAGGTCAGGCACGCCGGCCTTGGGCTTCCGGTCAAGCAAAGTGGGCAGGAAGAAGGCTTGGAAGATGGCACCCGCGCTATGGCCCACGGCATGCATCTCCATCCGCGCGTGATGATCGTTCCAGAAGTCGCGTGTCAAGTCGGCAACCGTGCGCGCGCCGCCGCCGGCCTGCGACGCCAGTTCGGCCACCCGTTTCATCTGGCTCCAAACCTGCCGGCCCGCCGCGCCGGCAAGGAACTCGAGCCCCGCGTCAATCGTGTCGTCGACGAAACCGCGCTGGCCTTGGACGATACTACCCAGCAGGTCCTGCACCGTTTCCTTGAGCCCGGTCTCCCAACAGAAAAAGATCGGATACATGCCGTTCTGGCGCCAAAAGGGCAAACGGCGTAGCACGGGCCGAATGCCGCCCTCCTCCGACACCAAACCGCCGTGCGCATAAAACACCAGACGCAAGGGCTGGCCCGTCGGCAAGCTGGCCAGTTCCGCGGGCAGCAGTTCGTTAAAGATTCGCTCGACATCGGCCAAAGAAGTATCGAACTTGCCGCTATCGGAGAAGACGCCCAGCCGCAGATTGACCACATGCTTGCGCAGAATCTGCTTCTCTTCCGGAGTGAATCCGGCGGCCGTTTCGCCAAACAGACCCCGGCTCGCCGATGGCGCCGCGCCGTTCAGAACTTCGATCTCCAACGCATTCATCCTTTCCTCGCGCGGCTCTTCTTCCAGGCCCACCGCTCGCCGCTCCGCTGGAACCGGTTCGACCGCCCAACGCGCCAGAACGCTAAGCGACTGCTGGCGCATTTCGCTCACGCCGTCGCCAAAGGCCCGCGTGGCGCTGCTGGTCCCGGCCACGCGCAAAGCCGTTTGCGCCGCTTCCACCTCGCGCAGAAAGGCCGCTTTGTCGATCGCCGTTCCGGGGCAAGTCTTGTGGGTCATCTCGTGATGGAACTTCACCGCCGTCAGCGGCAGTTGGCAGCGCTCAAGCAAGTGGGCGACCACGCCAATCGCCGTCGCCTTCTGCGGGTCGGCAAAGGGATCGCGGCCCAGGTCGAAATCGCCGATCATCTCGAACATGAAGGGGCCCGCCACGGAGGTGCCGTTGAAGCCGGTGGAACTGGCCGGCGGCGAGTTCCAATTGCGCCCGGTCCAAATCATGCCCCGCGGATCGATGGTGACGTGCTGAGCGATGTCGCTCCAACCATTCGTCTGCGTATGAAAGTTGTACATGCCCTCGATCGCGCGCAGCGGCGGACCGGAGCGGAAATTCTCATGATTCGGCCGCCACGTGTGGTGTACGTGCACGGATTCCACCTTCCGGGTGAAGGTGAACTGCCCGAGCAGGTCGGCAAACTGTTCGAGCGTCAGTTCGAAAAAGGGCTTCGGCATGGTCTCGGTTCTCCTGATAGATTACGGGCGCTGCTGCGTGAGGATCGGGCCGGGCGTGACGAGGATGGCGGTGAGCGTCGCCTGACGGGCAGCGGCGGCATCCATTGCCAGCACACCCCAAGCGTCCAGAAAATCGGGTAGCGCGTCGCTGGCCACGCCTTTCAGGGCATCGTTGAGCTTGTCGCGCCGCTTTTGGAACTCAGGGTCGCTTTGTAACTGCTCAGCCGTTTTACCGGTACCGGCGATGAACTGCTTCATCGCCTGCACTTCCTTGGCTGCCTTGGCCATCGAGTTCGCCCACCACTTGATCACCGTATAGTCATGCGTGATGATCGCCAGGGGCACGCCCGAGTTCACCGCGCTGGGCAGCACCAAGTGCAAGGACGGCTGGCCGGCATCGGACATATCCTTCCACAACTGGTCCGAGACGGCGTCGCCCACCAACATTGGGATGCGCCGGAAATCGGACGGGTCGCCCGGTTGGATTAAGTCGGCCACTGCCGTGCGGCCGAGGTTCTCGTAATCCGCTTGCGGACGCGGCGCGCCCGCCAGGAAGAACATCGCCGTTAAGTCAGCATCGGCGAAGGCGGCGTCGAGGAAGACACTCGCCCGGCCGCTGAACAGGTGACCCGCCAGGAAGGCGCTTTTTTCGGCGGGGCCGATCAGACGAGCCCCCACGAAGTTATCGAGGAAATCGCCAATCTTCTGCCGGTTGCCGTCGGCCACCTGCTCAAAGTAGGACATGGCACCGCTCAGGTTGCCCGTCAGGTTTTGCGTGCCCGAAGCGCGGTAGGCAGCGGTGATCATCAGCGATTGCAGCAGCATCTTGTGCAGACGCTTGGGCTCCGCTTCGAGCGGCCGCGTGGAGACAAGCAGCTTCTTCGCGGACACCGAATCCGTCACTACCAGTTCGCCGGTATCCGCGCTGAACAGCGTGTTGCCGTGGACGATCAGTTCGCTCACCTTCAGCACGTTCACCAAGCCGAGGAAGTTGACCTTCCAGGTGAACTTCTTCTTTTTCACTTGATCGATCTCGCTGGTAAGCATGCGCACGCCGGTGAGGGCGCCGCCGGAAGTGAGCCCCGACAAATCGCCTTGCAACGCCTGCGTGACTGCCGCCACACCCTGCGAGCCCAGCAGACCCAGGTCAATCTCGTACTCGAACATCCGGCTGCGGCTGTTGCTGGTGGCAAAGGTGCCGGAGAGCGACACCGCCAGCGACCGGTCCAGGCTGGCTTTCACGGCATCCTGCAGGCTCTTGATCTGGGCATCGCTCAGGCCGGCCTCCACCAGCGAGACCTCGCTCGTATCGGGCGCTCCCAACATCCCCATCAGCTTCTTCACGATGTCGGTTTTGTTGGCGGTAACCGCGAGGCCGAGCGACGCATCCACGCCAAACTGCAACTGGGAATCGGCTTGCTTGTAGTACCCCAACTGGACCTTGCCACCCGCCAACTTCCGCACCCGGATCTGGTAGCTGCCGCTGATCTTCACACTGGCGCTCACCTCGAGCGAAGCGCCCGCCTGGATCGAAATGGTGCCAATCTGTTTGAGCGGCGCCGTGATGGAGGCCGCCGGGTTGAAGACCTGCGCCACGTCGAAGGCAGCCGAAAATTTCAGACTGCCCGAGCCACTCACCGACCCGATGTCGCCCTCCGCCATCTCGGCCACATCGAGGACATTGGCGGGCACCACCGCGGTCGACAGCAAGGACTGCAGAGCATTGCCGAGCGTAGGCCCCGCGCCGCCACCGAGGTCGAATTCCCGGCCGGCTCGGAAGTCCACCGTGCCGCCCGCGGAGAAGCCAAACTGCAAGTCGCCGATGCCTTCCGAGAGCCCGACCGAAAGCGAGGGGGCAAAGCTGGTGGCAACGATGGTCTTGCCGGGCGGAACCTTCACCGGATGGCGAAAGACGGCGTCTCCTGGCAGTTCCTGCCCGGCTTGCGTCGCGTATACCGCCACCCGGGCACCGGCAGCCAGCTTCCAGTCCACGCTCGCGGTACCGAACTCGCCATCCGCGGCAAAGTTGAGCCCGAAGCCCAACGGGTCCGGCGTCAAGGAACTCACCGGCTTGGTAAGCGCCTGCGCCAATTCGGCTGAGGCGAGGAACGCGGCGGTTTGCCCGCTGAAATACTTGGAGATTCCGGAGCCGGGCCCCGAAGAAGCGGTGAGGAGATTAACGCCGAGCTGGTCGTCGATAGTAATGGTAGCCATGGTTGATCCGTACCTAATAGAGCGCAAATCTACAACCAAACAGGACAAGAGAATGTTGTGACAAATATGCCTGTCAATAGAATCGGTGTGATAGCCGGTGGAGTGCACCCCAAAGTTGAGACGAGTAAACTGGTGACAGTTCTCAGGAAGGAGAACCGTTATGGGCGAAAAAGGGCGAGTATTTCCGTTAGATCACAAGGTGAATGGTCTGCCTTCGGAATCGATCGTAAAGGACATCTGCACAGCCCCTGCACAGCCCCTTGAATGCTGCCGCTTAACGCATATATCGAACTTCCGCCAACGAGGGCAGGCGAGGTGAGTCATCCGCGTGCAGGCTGCGGAGCGTCGCCAAGGCGATCAGCGCAGGGATGGAACGCAAAAGGAGCAACGTGCTGAGCGTATCAGCCGGAACCCCCCGATTGTCATCGGGGGCTAGACGACGTAGGGCTTGCGGTAATCGCGGGTTAACAGCTTGTTGGCTTCGGGGTCGTTCAGGAACTTAGGCCCAGCCTGCAGGGTGAGCTTACGGCCGACGCGGAAGCTGATGTTGGCTAGGTGGCACATGGAGGCGCTTAAGTAGGCGATGTTGATTTCGTCGTGGAGGTCTTTCGCGTTGCGAGACTTTACGGAGGCGAGGAAGTTCTGCATATGGAGGCCCGTCGGGTCCAGGCCGCGTTCAGCCTTTTCTTCCATGATGAGCTCGTTGCTTTCGCCCTTAAAGGCCTGGAAGCCTTCGTCGGACATGGCGGCCCAGCCTTCGGTGCCGTAGAAGAGATTGCCCACCATGATGTTGAGGGGCGCGGCGTTCTTGGGGGCCGTGGCTTCAGTTGGTTGGGCCGCGCCCGGGGCCATCGGGCGACGGCCGCGGGGGACGGCGCCTTCGGCACCGGTTAAGAGTCCGCGGACTTCGAAGGTGAGTTCGCGGCCAGGGAAGTCGAAGTTGGCGGTGAGGGTGTTGGGCGTTTCCTGATCGTCGTCGTAGGCGAATTTGCCGCCGTGGGCGTTGACGGCGGTGGGCCATTGGGGGTCGCCCATGGCCCAGCGGGCGATGCCGAGTTCATGCACACCCTGGTTGCCGATGTCGCCGTTGCCGGTGTCCCAGAACCAGTGCCAGTTGTAGCGGAAGCGCAGCTCCTGTCTCTTATACACATCTGACGCTGCCGACGAATAGAGAGGTGTA
>ENA-ORBV01001748-ORBV01001748.1-microbial-mat-metagenome-genome-assembly--contig:-NODE-1748-length-47649-cov-6.351488_pt1 | contig 47649 bp, 29 predicted proteins | sample MGYA00237777_ERZ505514 | MGnify/ENA primary metagenome ERZ505514 (study PRJEB26160, sample SAMN06269048) | microbial mat metagenome | isolation source: Oligotrophic lake microbial mat | place... | reverse complement strand
AGACTTAACACGCAGCCGTCTTGATCTCCCAGTTGCTCTTGCTCTCGCTGGGGATAATTTCTAGCAAATGTTGGATTAAGAGATCTGTTGGTGGTGCAAAAGATCAATTTACTAGAAATTGTGGTAGTGTTGTTGTTGCTACTGCTTGTAGTGGATCTTGAAGTGGAAACTTCAAGGATGCCATTGTTGTGGACGCACACATCTTCCAACACATTGCTGATAAAAAGGGAAGATGTCAAGTCTTTGAATGCGATGATTGAAGCCCTGCGCTGACACAAGGTGACTGCAGTGTTTCAAACATCATTGGAAGACTGCTCACAAATGCTTCTTTGTTGCATGTGAGCATGCATTGGCAACTGAGAGACAATCATTCCAAATGATCATGCTTTCCATCCAGAGACATGGCAACTGAGAGTGAAGGGCCACACGGTTGGTCACCATGGCTGGATTCAATCTTGCTTCTTGATCATCAATCACCACTGCACTCACACAACCCTTCCTTGACAGGAAAGTTGTCTTGAGAGGTTCCATTTGCTCCATCTGGGAGTCTGCAGTAAGGGTCATTCATTTTTCTTTTCCCCTTTGTGTTGAAATGCCATCTGTCACTCATGTGCACAAGTTGTGTCATGCAACTCCTGCCTGCTGCTTGAAGTCGCAACTTCGCATTCCCCAGCGTGCACAGAGAAGCAGATGGGAGCGAGCACCCAGTTCAATGTGAAGCAAAACAGCCATCAATTCATTTTTCGACTGTGGGGTAGGTGGTTTGTCATGCATCATGCTGGCAAGAGGGTAATCCAGCTAGCCACTAGCAAGCAGGCAGTGGGCATTGCAGCACTGCAGATCATGAAAGCTCTCAGAGTTCGAGGACGCAACGCAGCACCACACCTCTGGGTGAATGCAAAGTCAGCTTTCAATTTTGCGGAGCAAAATCCATTTTTGGCCGGAGCCCGACCCAGCGAAGTGTCCCGCAATTCGCCGTGGCCCCTCTTTTGTCGACACAACTCGATGGGTGATCTGCCACTGGGGTGCCACGCACAACTTGATGTTTCGGCCATTCAACGGTTCGCCGTGTTGTGGAAAATGTGAGTGTTAAACAATGCACAGCAACAACACGCCAATGGGGCACACAAAATGTTGAAGCTAACAACAGTGTCACGCAGTCACTCTGATTAGCTTTTGTATGTCAAACCGTATCCTTTAGTGTGTCTATTAAGTAGAATTTGAAGTTAACAAATGGGTGCACAGTTCCTACATTAGGTTGTACTGAATTTCTGTAGCAATGCGAAAAATTTAGTGTGGATGCCAAACAGCACCTCTTATGCGTGGCCCCCCAGTAGTGCTACTCTGAGTGGTACGTACGACGTTCCCGCTTCGTCTCCCTCGTACAATACTACTACTAGCTACTACTGTAGTACTTCGTACTACTAGCTAGCTAGTAGCTAGCTAGCTACTACTAGCTAGTAGTAGATTACCCGGAGTAGCAGACAGCAAACAATCGTCTAATAATTCGCCATCATTAGTGCTCCGTTTGATTGCTTTCTTATTCCTTTGCTACTGGATGTCGGCTTCACTCGATTGAAAAACTCAAAGATTCGACATTTGTTAATGGTACATGACGTCGGACATAAGGAAGTTTTTGATGTGACCGATGGTCGCCACCGGCGGCCACCCAGCCAATGATGACCGTTAAACCATCACTTTGCGGTGAGCATCCAGTTGCCACACCATTGGGAGTGAAAAGACTGAAAACCGACAACTACGACGAGTGTACACCGCTACCCCACTGCTCGTACAATAATCCGAATAATGGTCCCAGTACCAGGTTATGCAGTGCTGGCAATATTCCCTAATTCTATATCACAGTTGCGAAATTAATTACAGTAGTATACAGTCGATCATTTGTTAGCTACTGTAGTACCACCATGCTTCCGCTGGAAAAACTTTCATCTGCTGTGCACTATGCTGGAACCATGGTACCTGGTACTAGTTAGCTACTAGCTAGTAGACTAGTAGTATACCTGCTGGTAGCTCTGCTGGTAAATACTGGACAGAAACTTGGCCGATGGCCACAGAGCTCATTAATTTTATGCTCATAAAGCCCTCCAATAATCTTTCACGACTATTGAATTAGGCTCCTACTAGTAAACCCTAGCGGCCACGCAAGCTACTGAAGCCGTACCACTTCTGGTTGGAGCAAATCACAATAGCCAGCCATACAAATATAGGTTTCTGATTTAGCTCATAAACTCTGCCGGCAAAGTAAACTACAGTACAGTACACCATTTCTGGTGGCAGCAAGTCACACTTTTGACTGGTTATACTAAACTGGGTTTTGGTCTCCTTTGGTGGCTTCTCAATACACCGGAAAGTTCATAACTTGCTGTGTTGCCTACTATAGACCAGCCAATACTGTAGTACATTCCGCACCTCAATATCAGTCCTCCTTTTGAACAGTGTGTAACGAAAAGATGGCAGCAGCAGCAATGGCGTTGGAGGAGTCGAGTACTATGACGACCTCCAGGCCCCAACGGCTACTAGTACCAGCAGAAAAAGACGAGATGGCCAACTCATCCTCCACTGCTTCTTCGACAACAACAACAGCTGTGGAAGAATGCGACAAGACTGCCAACGTCTTGCAACATTTGCTAGAACGAATGGAGTCCCAAGAACAAACCATTCAAAAGCTAGAAAAGACAGTCGAGTCTCAAAATGATACACTCAAAGATATCATGACGTCTATGCAGGCTGGGTTTGCATCTCTCTTGGATATCCACAAGACGGCCCAATTGGAGGCCAGCAAGAACGCCGCCCTCCTCCTCATGGATGCCGACACGACGCATACGCGCAATTCCGGCAAAAGCAGCAGCAACAAGAAGGTAGGAGACACAAGCACAACAACGGCTGTGATTGCCTCGCCCGAGAGAGACCGACCCGTGATCACCACCGCGCCATCCGATGTTCCCCCGTCGACTTCGATTGGCCCCGCCGTAATGACAACGAATCGATCCAATCAGTCGACTCTGGAAAGGTCCTATACGGTGCAGGCCGACGAAGAATATGACGAGGACGAGGAGGACGACGATTATGAAACAGTCATGGAAGATCAAGGCTTGGACGATGTGTCCCTCCTTATCAGTCAGCTTCCATCGCCCCGAACGACATATCTGCAACAACGCCTCCACGGCAATGTTCCACCCAAGAGACCTTCCCGGCATTTATCCAGTGACAGTGAAGTGTCAAGCTTGGGCTTTTCTTCCCACAATTCTGGCGCTACCTTTTACAATAGCAAAACGAGCGACGGAACGCATCAGTCTCCGTCAACCCAAGGTAGCAGCCAAGCGCCAAAGAGATCCTTGTTGGGCAACGGTGGTGGTGGCGGCGGTGCCGATGAAAATAGCCACAGCGACAATGATACCGTAGAACTCAACACTGACACGACGAAGAGTTCTGTTCGTTCCCCAAACGACAAGACACACACAGTAGTAAGCCAGGCATCTCCCAGCAATGGCAGTTGTTCTTGTCGCCAAAGCATTGCACAAAACCAGAGCTCCAGCAATCACACCCGAGGTGGATGCAGTCCCATGGATGCCGACTCGGGTGGACGCGACAAGATGCCATTACCACCCAACTACATTCCCAGTCCCAGTACCAATCCCAAGCGATCCTTCCGGGCCAGAGGAACCTCGGCGCCAGTGTTGGGGTTTCCACGAAAAAAGTTTGGGGATGGGGGCAACGGCATGCCACGATTGCCTACGAGGGAAGACAGCGTTCGAAATATGGGAGATTCGTGCAGTCAAGATAGCTTGTCAAAACACTCGCAGGATATTAGGGGACTGGATAAGCCCGCTACTGCCAGTAGTAGTACCACCCGTAGTAACGGAATGGCGCGCAATGCTCCTACCTTTGCATCTGCCAGCGTCCAAGAGGAAACCCAGCTCTTGGATCCTCCAATGGCGATGAAAGAGGCGCCAGTAGCAGCAGCAGGACCGGAAGAAAAGGACGATGCGCAGCAGCCACCGACACTCAGTGTCTCTCTTCACAGTAAATCAGAAGCAACGGAGACAGAATGTTCCGAAGACGCAACCCAAGAGAAATCCACTTGTCCCGAGTTACTGCAACCGTCAGAATCGTGGAACAAGGTCAAAAGTCGCACTTCCTCACTGGGTGCAGGTCCCATGACCATTCTTGGAATGCCACCTCGAAAGAACTCGTTTCGATCCAAAATTCCTCGGCCGTACCCATCATCCTCAACCGCCAAAGATCCCTATACGCGACAGGGAATGGCAAGTCTGAACATGTCTTGTGTCACACTGGATTCGGCTTTGATCGATGAAGTCCCGGAAGAGGAATGGATTGGCAGCGATGACGAAGACGAGTCGGAACATCATGCTATTGGAAAAGACAACAAAGCATTGGTCGTCGAGAATGACTACTAGGCGAATAGGTACTGCAAATGGTTCTTCGCGAGCAAGCCTGTGGGCGGGCGACAAAAACACTACATTTTCTACCTACGTAGCATGTACAACTAAGTATACCTACATTATTAGATCACTTTTTAGGAGTAACTGGACAGCGCCCATGACAAACAGTATTTAGCTCGCAATATATTTACCTCCTGAACGAATGGTTGCCTCTTTCAGGTGGAACTGCAACATGATACTTACGCTAGCTAGCTCTACTTCAGTGTTTGATCGTACCGGCTACCTATTAGTAAATACGATAGATGGTTGGCTGTCGTACAGTACTGTAGCTATTGGAGCGCAGAACACTTTTAGTAGCTCTTCTAACACACTAGCTAGTAGTAGTATGGTACCTAGTCAACAAGTGACCAAGTATTTACTCACACTTCTGAAGCCGGGGAACAAAGATGGAATGATTCACGCAATCTTGGAAAAGCCTGCCATTACATATTGAAGAAAAACGGTTTTTACAACTGAAGTGATTCTGTTTGCTTTGCTACTGTAGCTTGTTCTAAAATTATATCATAACTATGCAGAATGTTACTCGTAGGTGACTACTCAAAGTATTATAAAAAAAAAATAGTTGATAGTCCCCTGCCAGACACACACAAGACCATTTCATTTAATGTGAAAGCTGTAACCATGACCTGGGCATTTGGCACTTAGCCATTATTGGTCATTTGCTGTCAGATTGCACGGATAGAGAACTACTCTTTTGTTAATCGAAAACAGACATCAGTATGAATATCACTAAGATGACGTTGTGGAAGAGCCGCTTTTTACCTAGCAGAAAAGCCTCTTGTTCTATCTTCTATAGCGCATTTCTCTAAGGGGCCTAGGGTAATCTTTGTAGCGAAAGCGTTCTAATCTCTTGTGCTCCATGATGGTGGATCTGTTCTGTTTCGCCCCTAACATGCAGTGGTCTTGGTTGGTCCCCATAAATGTTTACCCCAAGCCCCTTAGACTTGCTGACACAACTTTTGTAATATTGGAGGACTTATGAGCGTCTCCCCGTGCAATCTTCGCTCGTATGCCACCAATACTGCCCAGATAAGTGCAGACGGCCCATATCCCTCGACTATCGAGTACAAGTATGCCACCGATACCGTACTGCCCAGATAAGTGCAGACGGCCCATATCCCTCGACTATCGAGTACAATTTATTGTAGAGTAACTCGTCGCTATTATGTAAAGGGCTGACGGTTACAGGAACATCACGTCGTACTGGCACTTTGACTCAGTTAGCCACCTGCGTAATAGCTAATAACTACGAGTAGTACCATCAACACAAACCAGTACAATTGTATCATGGCATAGAAGTACACTGCATACAGCAAACATCGCAGCGTACCTCTACACTGTTTTAGCAAAAATATCTCTGTCGTCTGAAAAAGACAACCAGAGGAAGCCAGCCTATTTGCAATCTGAGAATCTCCTTTATCGACAACTAGTAGTAGTTCATACTACAACAGTAGTTCCAATATATCTCAAAGCGAAGCAAGGGAAACAAGAGCGGCGACCTGTTCCTATGTTAGTAAACCCGAACCAGCAGTTTGCAAGTCTGGAGATCATTGAGACTACGGAGCATCAACAAATAATTCAAAAGAATATTCAGTTTGATAATACATCAGGTGCAACCATGTTGGGTTTAACCTCCATGTTCTTGAAAACTTTGGGTGTCACCCCCGATGGAAAATGTGCCAAACATCCTCACATATCTATTGTATCCGATGATAAAGCCGCCTTGAAAGAATGTGATTGTTGTTGGAAAGAACAACAAGAATCAAAAGATCAGTCAGCAGGAGAGTTATCCAACAATACAACTCCCTCTTCTATACAATCATCGTTGCAAGTATCTACTGAATCTGCTCATTCCGATGTCGAACAGGTTTCCCCGGGAGGAGGTCTACTACTTCCGCCTCCCGCTTTGGCAAGTATTACTTCGGGGGCTTCTTTTCCCGCTTCCTCCGCGAACGCCAACCATCAAGCCAAAACATGGATGGACAGTGTCATGGCGAGATGCACACAAGTACAAGAAATTGGATTTGAAAATACAAATACAAATCATGCTGTCTGTGCTACTCATGGACATACCATGGAAGATAACAGTGGAATGGAATGTAGTTTTCATGAATCTTGTTCTATCAATCCGCTGCTGCTCGCTAGTATGCATGTCTTGGCCGAAGAACCTTCGGAAGAGCATGGAAGGCGATCTCCTAAAAATGGACGCAGACATGTAAGTCCCGTCAATAGTCGAACATTTGCTTCTCTCGGCAGTAGTATTCCCACCAAAGAGCAGTGGAAACGATTGGAAGAACAAGTCCAACAACAGGATACATCCATTCAGAGATTGCAAGATACCATTGAGCAACAGGAAGCTACCATTCGTCAAGATTTGCAACAGCTCATGCATCTAGTCACAGGGTTGGCAGCATCCTCGAAAGCCTTGAATATTAATGATAGTATTCCATATCTACAGCAATTGGGAGAAGACGAAATCGATCCGTATGCGGCGACTCCTCCCACTACAAATGTCTTGCTATCGGGCCAGAAACCAAGTACCACTTCCCATACTCGTCTCATGTCCAATCTTGCCATTCAAGACGATAATCATCGTGGGCATATTCAGGAGGAGCACGATCCACCACGACCTCCTAAAGAGCGTCCGGGAATGTACGATAAACATTTCTCTCATCCCGCCAATATTTTTACTTCCGTGCGTACCATTGAACGCAGGCCTCCCAAACCACCCATGCGCCACGGCAGTTTTTCGACGATCAACAAATCCCAGCGCACCAACTGTGCCTCGGTGGCATCCTCGGGATATCATTTGACCGCTGACGCTCGGACCATTGTTTCCAGTTTGGGCAATTCCACCTATGGTGATACTACCTATAATGACACTACAACCAACAACGACACGTCCGTGTCCGTGTCGGTTTCCAAATCAGCTTCCAATTCCAAGGATCCGCTCGAAATTGAATTGGACAATACCAGGTATTTTGGAGCTGGAATGGAAAATTTCATGTTGGAAAAAGAACGAAGCAAACCATTGGATATTATCTTTGATGCATCGGGTATGATATCTACAGACTTTCGTATGGAAGAAGCCATGTCCATATTAAAAGGAGATGATGCAGAAGAAGATGATGATGGAGAGGAGAAGGATGAGGAGAAGAAAAGCAGCACTGGAAGCCATGGTTCATCTCCCAAGGGAGGACTTTCTAAAATGTCTCCAGGTGGAATGAGCGGTTCCTCCCAGCGAAATTCGGTCCGAAAAATGCAAGGATCCATGCATTTGAAAATTCCCGAAGAAGACGAGGACGAGCACAGTGGAGAGCAAAAGGAAATACCTCTCAACCAAGACGTCCCGCAGAACGAGTCACCCAAGCCGATTTCCCCCGGCATACTGGCGACGGGACGGTATTTGCGGAAAGGTCCACCCGGAGTACCACCACGAGTCAATACGGCGCCGGGATCAGCGATGCAACTGCGACAACCGCGGCGCGAACCCAGTCTCGCGGGTTCGACGCACAATAAACCCCGTTTGCCAGGCCGCGGCCGAAATACTACCTTTCCAAGTCGAAACTCGACCTTCCCAGGTCGGACGTCTACCTATGTTCCCCCGCCACCTCCACCTGGTGTCAGTGGCGGCGGCGGCGGCCGAGGAGTCGATGAACAGGCATCGGCCATTGGCAGCAAGGCTCGTCTCCATCCCTCGAATTTGTCCAAATTGGGCAAAAACACGGCGCCACCACGCCGAGAAATTTTTGCCAAGAATGATTCCAAATTCCAAATATCCACCTTGACCATTGATACCGCGCTCTTATCGGAAAATGAACCAGCGAATCAACAATACGACCGTGCGGCATTGTCCGCCACCATGTATTTGGAAGTGACCAATTTCCCTGTCACGGATAAATTTGGTGACAAGGGTATTTACACGGGCACGTTGCGAGAAGAAGAAATCAAAGACAGCAATGGCAATGCCATTTATGCCGCGGACCAACAATTCGATCAAGATGCTAGTGGTCATGGTGGTGATAGTGCCTCTGCTGCCCCCACGAATCTCGAAGGAAAGCAAGTGGCTCGCATTCCTCATGGCACTGGAACCATGAAGTACGAAGGAGGGCGGTTTTACAAAGGCGACTGGCGTGACGGACATTGGCATGGCAATGGATTACTGAGAAATGCCAATGGTGATTCGTACGAAGGAGATTTTGTGTATGATGCTCGACACGGACGTGGAATCTATAAATATGAAAACGGAGATGTCTATGAAGGAGACTTTACGGAGGACCGGAGACATGGCAAGGGAACGTTTTTGTTCCACAATGGATCTGTTTATAGAGGCGATTTTGTCGACGGAAACTTTCAAGGTTATGGTTGGTATGAATTTGCGGATGGCTATTATGAAGGGGAATGGAAAGGAGGAGCGTATGACGGTATTGGTACACTGCAATACATTGATGGCGGTAGCTACACGGGCCGCTTTGCGGAAGGAAAAGCGCATGGAATGGGCGAAGAGAGAGACGCCGATGGAACCATTCGACGAGGCATGTGGAATATGGGTGAACTGAACGACACTCAATAGCATTTTGTATAATTAGTTAGCCTCTAGCTAAAACTACCTCATCCGCGGAACGCGATGGGTCGTGGAACATAATGACCCAAAAATTTATGAAGATACATATCCGCCAAACTGGAATTTTCAGTAATCTTTTATTTCTTCCGCACTTTCCTGTTATTCTCTCGATTTGGATGGCCATCGGCTCACTTTGCTGGGTCATCTCATTTATTTAGTACTTAAAACCGCATTAAGTAGATGAAGATGACTATTAAACGGAGCGGTCTTTTCGTGACCCTGGAGATTCGGTCACTGGAGGCAAATCGGAGCACTTATTATCTAGTGGACAGCCGCACTTTGAACAACGGCCAGACGACATTTTCTTTCCCTCTCTCTCTTTCGATCGACTGTCAACAGCAATGAATGTGGATCGATCGAATGATTTCCCGCATTCGATTGCCCACTCAAATTTACATGTAGGTCACTGTGCTCTCACCAGACAGTACTACAGTACTTTACAGCTTCGTCGTCACAGCAAGCAAAAGACTTTCCCAGACTAAAACTACCGTGCAAACAGTGGCAAAACGTAACACAACCAACTGGCAGTCACAGCCAAGGGCTTGCAGTACAAACGACGAAACGTGGCTGAGGGCGAATACATCTACCCAAAACACACCAAGTAGCTATCTGGTAAAGACTGAATGAACCGCTACCTTGATCTCTCTATCAGCTCGCATTATTATTTTTAGCAGTACCGCAGAGAGACTCTCGTGATAGCTAGCTAGCTGGCTACCTAGTTCTAGAAGCGAAACAACAACGTAACATTTATTACGTTTCGAGTTTTGGCAGGAAGGGAGGCATTGAAGTACGGCGGCTTTCATTCCTTCGTAAAAAGCGCGACTGAACAACCCAGGACTAGCTTGTTTCAAGCGCGGTTCATCAAGGCATTCAAACAACATACTTGCTCAAGCTTTGTTATTACACACACAAGAACGAATCGAAGGGACAACCATACATTCCCCTTCGCACGCGAAACAAACAAACAACAACAATCTCGTGACCGCCGCAGCAAACATCACTCTACTTGATTGACGAAAGAACGCACGAACGCCAGTCATCACTATGGACGACGCCACTGTAGTCACAACCAGGAGCGCCGCTTCGGCCAAGGGTCTTCCCAAATGCGTTTGTAGCTGGAAGAACTGCAGGACCTACCAGAAGGCGTACATGTCCTACTGCCATCCTGCGTTGGACGGCATTGTCAAGGTCAAGTTCATCAAGGGAGACACCGCATCGATTCCTCTAAAGGCCAGCGTAGATCGTACTTTGAAGATCCCCAAAGAGAAACGACAGGACTGGAAACCCGCCAAAGGAGAAGAAATTATTCGTTACAATATTGCCCGTCATCACTTTACGGAAGCCCACATTCAACGGTATATGCAAGACCCCAAACGGTACAAATGGACATCCCTCTTTAGTGAAGCCGAAGCCAAAAAGTATCTCTTCAAATTGGACCCCAAAGAAACCATGAGTTTGGGAGATGCGGAGGTCTATTATGTCCAGTGTCCCAATGTCAGTAAGGACTATGTCAAGCAACAATTTCTCAAAATGAAAGCGGAAATGGAAGAAAAGGAAGCACAAGAACATGCGCTTCGACAACAGCAGCAACAGTCCAGTTCCTTGGGCAGATTCTTGGGAAGCGGCGGGACTGGAACTCCGGCCGGTGCTTCGACGGGCGAAAACGGAGATCCCAATACCAAAAACAGTCGTCAAGTTCCGGAACACAAGGATTCCATGACGATTGATACAACGCGGTCGGCGGAACTCTTGGCCCGCAAAGAAGAAGAAAACAATCGTCTTCGCAAGGAATTGGAGGCTTGCAAATCGCAACTCACGTATCTGCACGAAATGGTACGTCAACTGCAAGAAGACACGTGTGATTCCATGTCGGTCTATTCCCGCAAATCCACGCGGAGTCGAGCTTCGGGTAAAAAGAATGGCGCCAAATATGGCGCGGGCAGCGGTGCCTTTCCCCATGAAATTGAATTGCTCGATGATGATGAATCCGAATGGGATGGCGGTGGTGATGGCGTCGAAGAAGAAATTGGCGATTGGAGTGAAGATGATGAAGACGAAACCATCATTGATGACAACTCGAGCAACTTTTTAGGAAAGGGCGTTGGCAGTAGCGCCGGAGGAGGAGGAGGAGGCGGCGGTGGTAATTACAAGAGTAAAATGGCCCGACGAAGTTCTCTGGCGAGTCGCGCTTCCATCGTATCAGCCTCTCAGTCGGTCAAGAGCCTTCCAAGAGAAATTGAACTGGCCGAAGACGAAGAGAATGAGGAAGGGGAAGACTCGAGCATGGAAGACGCCTTTGACGATCGGTCCTATGTCAGCCGAGGATCTCGTATCTCCCGAGACGATGTCCGAGGTGGACGAGGTAAAAAGTCACGCGGAAAGAAAAAGAAGGGTGGATCCCAAGCGGGCGGCAGCAGCAGCAGCGATGTGGAGACCTATGAAGTCAAACAGCAAGTCATTGTGGACCCCTATGGAGAGAAGGGTACCTATGCTGGTTCTCTCTCCAAAGCCACTGGCATGCCTCATGGCAAGGGACGTCTAGAGTATGCGGCTGGTCGCTGGTATGAAGGTGACTGGAAGCATGGAAGATGGACTGGACAAGGTCGCCTGAGCAATGGGGATGGAGATCTGTACGAAGGAGAACTTCGAAATGACCACAAACATGGCAAGGGAACCATGCGGTTTGCGGATGGTCGTGTGTTTGTGGGTGAGTACATCAACGGACAAATGATTGAAGGAAGGATGACATACCAAGATGGATCCACTTATGAAGGAAGCTGGGTGGATGGTATGCGACATGGACGAGGAAAATGTGTCTTTACCGATGAATCTATCTATGAAGGTGAATTCCGGGAAGGAGAGTTCCACGGTCATGGAAAGATGTCATGGAGTGATGGTGGTTGGTACGAAGGCGAATGGTGGAATGGCGAAATGCAAGGTCATGGCAAAGAAGTCAGACCGGATGGCAGCCTGCGGCATGAAGGAGCCTGGTCCAAGGGGCAGCCACTGAGAAACCGAAAGTAAAAACATTTAACGATTCATGATCCTTTGACTGTAACTTATAAAAATTGGCATTACTAAACACACTCTGTAGCTAGACGACTTTAAGTTTTGTAGATGTAGCAGCAACGTAGCATCTGTCGCATGGGGTAGCTGGCTGGCTATGGATAATTATATCATCCATCGGCGGTTCTTGGCTACTCATGGTGGCCTGGGTTTTCATCCGCCAGCCTCCAGCATTTGGTTCTGATCTCCCCGGCACTTGCATTTTTATCTAGCTAGCTACCCTAGCTTCCAGTTTAAGCTCACCATTCTCCTTGTTGTCCCAAGCATCATACCTACTAAAGTTAGTCAGTACCGCCAGAACCTCTAACTGCTTTTCCGAGCCAGAAAAGTAGTCGTGGTCATACCACGCATCCCAATCATGGACCAAGGAGCGAGCAAGTGTGTCTCGGGCGGCGTTTTTGGCGGCTCAGTCGTTTGAACGGGTCCCGTGTGGTTGCTTTCAAAATTTTGTGTATACACATTTAGTACAAAAATAGGGTTTGGGTTCACTCCTACAATCTTGCGAAAGTTTTCTCGTGCCATCGATCGGCCTCGATCCTGCTCGGAACCAAGGGACTCAACACAATACTCACTGGTAAACATCGAATCTACACGAGACAACAACCAGAAGCCAATCAAGTAGCTATTGTATTGTATGTGTAGAAAAATCTATATTATTACAAGAGAAGAACAAGCACCAAACAGCTGGAATTGAGTTACCACCCTTGAGGTCAAGAACCAAAAGTAGACTCCAGCCTTGTGTCAATTGGACCACTCTGGGTGAGCACCAGCTACAGTATTTTCCAAAGCATTTACCAAAGAAAGGAAGTTGTCGCATCGCATCCAGAACAAACGAGAATGGTCGCGCATACAACGGAACAGAAGACTGGTAATTTCATCGATTCCACAACAGCAACAGCCAAAATCGTATCGCCCGAGAAAGCAACTGAACATCCAAACACTGGTGAAGACGAGGACGTGAGTGTGACCAACACTGTCACCACGGACGACGAGGAGGACGACCACAGCACTGGCACGCCGGTCAAAACCAACGACAACGAGTGTTGTTCCGAACCAGCGAAAATGACCAAGAACAACAACAACCACCATACTACAAAATTCGACGACATGGAGGAAAAAGTCCCGGACGACGGTGATGACATTATGCCGGCACCACAGCCCACCAGGGCAGCGGACAAATTGGCCATGGTGACTCCCGAGAAACCTCGCTTGGAAGAGGAGGACTCGACCACCCCCAAAACGGTTGCCAGTGTCACACCCGAAGCTGCTGCCGCAAGAGTCCCCGAATACGTCGAACGAAACCGTGTGGCCATCAAGGATCACAAAGGATTCGTAGGTCTCTACACGGGTCGATTGCGAGTCGTTTCTTCCGTATCACGTGAAAAAGATGACCAGGACGATGACCAAAAGACGAATGACACGGACCACAAAACCGACCAAGACAACAACAATACTACTAAAAAGGAAGAAGAGCAAGACGAAGACGATGAAATTTTGATTCCCGATGGCTACGGTCGTATGGAATACACCAATCATCCCGTCGTTTCCGTGTACAATGGGGATTGGCAAAACGGTGCTTGGCACGGTCAGGGGCAGGCTCGGGTCGTCAATGGTGATTCGTATGCCGGAGAACATGTCCAAGGAATGCGCCACGGATCGGGTACCTATCGCTGGGCCGATGGTCGGGAATATGCCGGTATGTTTCATCGCGATGTTCGTCATGGTCAGGGATCGTATCAATGGCCGTGTGGAGCCAGTTATGCGGGATCCTACGCCCAAGGGATTCGCACGGGATATGGTCGCTATCTGGATCCCAAAAATGGTGTATCCTATACGGGAGATTGGAAGGATGGCAAATATCACGGATATGGAGTCTTGACCATTGCTGCCGTGGTGAAGGATAATGATAATAATGATAATAATACAGCATCCGCGGAAGGAAACACGGAGAATGCGCCCAAGCGCATCTATCGTGGTCATTTTGATAATGGAAGAGCGCATGGGCATGGCGTGGAAGTGAATCCTGACGGTACCGTTTGTCACGAGGGAGAATGGGCCAACGGAGAACCTGTCGTCTCTCAAAATCAGCACCACAACCATGAGGTTGCCGAAGCCAAGAAAGAATCAGAGTTTGTCGTGGTAGAAAATGAAACCGTCCGCGACGCCAATGGCGTGATGGGAACCTATCGTGGTATCTTGCATCGTGAAAGTCGATTGCCGCATGGAAGTGGCACCTTGCGCTATGATGCTGCCTCTCAATTGAGACGAAAGCAAAACGCCAATCCTGACGATTGTCTCGATTATTATGAAGGCTGCTTCGATATGGGGCGCTATCATGGTCAAGGACGTCTTTATTGGAAGAATGGAGACTCCTACGACGGAGAATATGTCGAAGGCTTGCGCCAAGGACAAGGAGTGTACCGGTGGAGCGATGGACGACACTACAAAGTAAGTTGCAAGAACTCATTTCTCGATGATTTGTAAAATGAAACTATAGCCCAATTATCTCGTCTTGTGTGTTCTCTGAAATATTCTAAAAGGGCGAATTTCACGAAGATTTGAGGCATGGAGTTGGAAAATTTATCTATGGAAAAAGCAAGGATGCAGATTGGTACGAAGGGGAATTTGTCAAGGGGCGCCGAGAAGGAAAAGGACGCTTCATCTTCACCGATGGATCTGTTTACCATGGCGGTTGGAAAGAGGGAGTCTACCACGGCCAAGGGGAACTTAAAAGTAGCAGCCAGGATGGCGATACAACCTACAAAGGTAACTTTGATCACGGACTAGCACATGGGTGGGGAAAGGAATCCAAACCCGACGGAACGGTCCTCTACGAAGGCAAATGGATCCATGGTGAAACGGAACCTGAAGCTATCCGCAAGGCGGAAGAAGCCAAAATTCGTCTAGCCAACCAAGCCACACTTCGACAACCGCGACGCGATCAAGAATCTATGACTGCTAGAGGAGGTCCTCCCGAGCCAGACTGCGAAGCGGTGGTCGATTTGGAAGTCGTCGATGCCGAAGGTAACCAAGGACAATATACCGGCTTGGTCTTGGTCAAGAACCAAAAGCCCCACGGTGTCGGGCGCATGGTCTACATGGACGGACGACGAATCCACGAAGGATTTTGGAAGGATGGCATGAAGGACGGCCACGGTCGCTGCCTCTTTGTGCAGCAAGGAGATTTCCATGAAGGAGAGTACAAGAACAATGTCCGACATGGTCCTGGAACCTATAAATGGAAGGACGGCCGGGTCTTCGAGGGCGACTACGTCCATGACCTCCGAAATGGCCCGGGAGTGTTTACCTATCCCAACGGTGAAAGGTACGAGGGTGACTTTTTCAGAGGAGAAAAACACGGATTTGGAAAATTTGAATTCCGAGGAGGCTTTTACGAGGGTGAATGGCAAGCAGGTCGATACCACGGCAAAGGTTGTCTGACAGTTCGGGGCGAAATCCTGGACGGCTTCTTTCGAGACGGGGAATTTGTCAGCAAAGAGGAGATTCCCGTAATCAAGGAGGAGGAATTGCACAATGTCGATCTGGACGAAGCCCCCGTCCAGGATGGCGCCGCCGACGAAAACGAGTAACTGAAGCACGGAAGTACAACCCCCTTTTGACAATACAATTATAACCTTGGAACTGGCCTATCAGATCCAGCACATCGGAACGTAGATGCGACAGTTGATTTATAAAAGTAAATACATTCTCAGTATATAGAAGAAAGAAACAATATGCACTTTGAATGATACGCTGTTTCAATCTTGTCGGTTGCAGAGAGTGCACCTTAGTACTAGTAGTATTGTGAACAATAGAACATACAGTTAATGCGAAAACATCACCCAGAAGTCCTGCAGGTTTGGCTCAGAAAAAACTATGGACAGTCTGGACAAACACAAATAGGACATCCGGGCTTCATCCAGCAAAACACTTTTCTCACTCTCTTCACTACTAGCTAGTATCTTCTTGCCAACTGAAAATCATACCAAACATTCAAATGCTGGTACAAATGTAGACAAAAGATTCACACCGCTTCCAACAGGGAATCATTTACTAGTGCCAACTGGAGTCAATCAAAGAGCTAGCTAGAGGGCTATTTGTTTGTGACTTCTTGGCAATCCAATTACAAGTCATTACCTGGTAGCACTTTCTGTTCTTTGTGCCACTGCACCATGAACACAGTGGTACACATGCTGATATGCCCTCTCTCCTCCTGCATCAATTTTATCACCCTAACCCTGAAGGTCACGCGATTTCCTGTAAATGTTGCAGTACGATGAGTCACAGCCATCGGGTCTTTTAGCAGCGAGTGACTCATCATGATAAACAAAAGAGTTTACTCGATATTTCTGTCGTACCCTGGCATAGAGCGACGCTCGTTGGCCGGTCTTGGTTTTATTTAACAGGTCATTGCATTTCACGATACTTCGCAGTAGGGGCAATGACATCGCTTGAAAAACAGCTCATGAAACATTCTTGTTTTCTGCTTGTCATCTAATTCTATGAGTACCGCTCCCCGATTCATTCCCGAGCCTAACATTCTTTCGAGTACGTACCGGCGTAAATCAGTAATTTACCGTGCGTCGGCGCGCACGCTCAACGACTCTTGCATTGGGTTTGAGCTCATTCAACTACTCACCGATACAAGGGTGAAGCGAAAATTTTAACCATTGTTCCTACATGTCACCGCTGTATTTCATAGCACGTATTGCTTACAGTAGCTGGCTTCATTAATTTTTACCACTGACTGTTGATTTTTTTTTAACGAGACGGAACTAATCATCTACGGTACGGTTAGCACTTCCAGTAGTAATAAAACACTAGCTAGACTAGTGCAGTTACAATCTCTATCATCACCGGGGTTGGACAAGACTTGAGTAAAACAAAAAGCAAACCAGACAAATAGAACGACAAGAGCAGCAACGGTTTAGATTCGCTCCCATAAAACGCAACACAACAGAAAAACAATGTCGGGTTTTGGATCAATGCTCCTCCGCCGTGTGGGTTCCCAACGAGGGGGCCTAGCCGTAGCCGATCCTCAACCACAACCACTGTCGGCAGCATCGGAACACGACACTAGTAGTAGTAGCAGTAGTAGCAACCATGAACCACCGCGTGGTGGACTGGGAGGACTGCTCCGGAGAGCAACGTCTCTGCGGGGTGGATTGGATTCGTCGTCCAACCACAGTCGAGGACAACAACCACAACGCTGTAGCCTCGATCAACAACAACAACAACAAAGCAAAGATGGCAACTCCAGCAGCATGGACGCTAGCATGAATAGTACTACTACTCACAAGGAGGACCCAACGACAACGACATGCACGCCAGCAGCAGCCGCAACTGCACCACTGTCTCCACCAGATACTGCAAGTACAGGAAGCTTGCGAAACATCTTTCGAAGAGCCGCTTCCTTGAGAACCATGGGCAGCAATCGCAAACTCGAGGTCCAGAATAAAAAGTCCGCGGAAGAAGCACTGCAACCAGTCCTCATTATGACGGATGAGAATCATGGTAAAATCGTCTTTCAAGAATTGGAACCCGAAGAAGAAAAAGAGGCAACTGCGCTCTTACAACTGGACGACTTGTCGACCTTTGACGACGACAAGAGCAGCAACAAGAAGCACAGGGATAGTCGGCGGCGTCGTAGCAGCAACAATAGCTACAACATTAGTAACATGTTGCATGCGTCCATGCCCGACTTGTCGACGGCTTCGAGTTCTGGCTGCAGCAGCCTCGAAAGCAGCGGCCGGGGGAGTCTGGATTCGCCTCCTTCGCATCGCAAATCCTTTCAACCCTTTGTCACGACTGCCACGGGTGTTTGTTCTTCATCATCAACACCAGCATCGCCGCTGTTGGTGGCGGGTCATTACTCCTTTTCTGGGACTCCCTCCTCCTCTTGGACCAAGAATGCTGCTGGTGCGAGTGGCAACCACAACGACTTTTGTCTCCACATGTCGGCGTCGGAGCTGGATTTTACCAATGGGGAAGCAGCGGCCGTATCGCCACAAGAAAAAGAACTACAAGTGGGCAAGGCATCAGAAGATGCGACTTCCAACAATCGCAGGGGATTAGCCTTGGGAGGGAGATTGAGAACCTTCTTTCAACGCACCAAATCGGGACGCACCCTTCCAACCCCCGAACAAGATGCCGCTTCGGCAGCCTCTGCTCTATCCGAGAACAACCAATCCTTTGACAATGTCTTTGGCAACATGTCTTTGCCAGAATTGGAGGAAATGGAGAAATTGAACCACAAGGACATTATGAATCATTTGAATTCCATTTTGTCGCAACACCAACATGATGACGAAGAAAAAACGGAAGAGCGCAAACAAGAAGAAGGAAGAAACGAAGTCATGGGTGGTCTCATGGACATTGTAGAAGAGTACGAAGCCTACGAAGGTTTCGAGTCCGCGAACCGATTCTACAGTTCGGACGAGGACGAGAAGTATTCCTACAACGAGAACGCCAGTAGCGATGATGGACTTGTCGACGAAATTGACAGCTTTATGTTCGAAAATGAGGACAGTCCTGTGGAAGGTGGGGAAACGGACGACGATGACGACGACGACGACGAGGTTTTTTACGACATGCCAGATTCGGCATCATCGCCATCGTCTCAGTTTGATATTGTTTTCACGCCCAACGAAGCCTACCACGAAGAACGAGAATACGATGACTTGGAACTCTTCTACGAAGAGCAAACTTTTGCTGGGGTGGGTGGTTCGATGCTGTTAGGTCAAGCCGCCGAGCTTATGACGGTGCACGAATACGACGAAGAAGAATACAGCTCGGACGATGACAGTTGCAGCATATGATGATGGCCTTTACGACGGGATCGATACGCCTGATTCAATGCGGAAGCAATGGATGATTTCTCAATTTTAATGTAGGGAAGTCCTGTAGTTGCACCGGACTAGAGCAATTTAAGCTTATAATAACGAACACTGTTAAATAGACAAAGCAAATGGTCCACTAACTTTAGTAGACTCTGATGGTTCCATCATAATTCATCACTACTATGATTCCGGAAGCAACTGAATGCTCATCTTTCACCACCAAAGTCAGGTATGTGGAAGAAGCGATTCAATCCAGGCAGCAAAGAATTGGAGAATCCCGGGCCAGGAGGACCTACTAATGTTTTAACTTGTTTACTATCTTCCCGAGGGCGAAAACGAATCAAACAAACTAAAACTATATGTTTCCACTAACACTTACTCATATAATTCTAGGGAAAATATCCTGCAACAAGGGGTCTGTGCTCGTTTTGTTCAAGCGGGTGATGGCCATTTTCAGTCGCCATGGGACGCCGCTGTCATTCCACGGACAGACCTCTCGTACTTTACTCTCCTCTTTCTATAGATATTACTTGTCGCTTTGATATTCCCTCAGCGCCTCCAATATTTTGGAGACCGCTACTCGATCCGTAGGATTTTTGCAATAATGCACCAATTTGACAATTCCACCGGGTCCTAGTAAAAAGTCGGCACCCAACTGTCCTGCTTCGCCTTGAATTTCAATGCTTCGTTTTCCACGCGTCAAAAACGCCTTGGCATAATACCAAGAATTGGCCAGACCCCAAGCGGCTACCACATTGGAGGGAATCGCCCAGGATTGGTAGACGCTTTTGGTGGGGTCCAGCACTAGCATGGCACTACTTGGTGTTTCGGCAAGAAAGTCTTGGCACCATTTTTCAATCCAACGTCGCGACAAGGGCCTCGCCGGATCACTGTACGACACAAAGAGGACCCTGCAATGGGCCTTTTCAAATTGGTCCATTTCCGCCAAAAGGGCCCGAATGTGATCCTGTCACGGAAGTCATGCCAAGTGCCTCAAAAAGCAAATATACGTAGGATGATTGTCGTTGACCAGAGGAATGTCTTGGCCAGCAAAATTTTGGAGTGTCAATGGCTCGGGGACTTTGGACCCTACTTTGAGCTTGGTACTCATGAGGAATGTTTCGGAGGATGCGAATCCAGCGTTCAGAAGAAGAAGCGGCAGCACCAGATAGGAGAGCAGCAAGAGTGGCGTTTGCATCGCTCGACTCTTCCACTCTGTCCAAGCGCTGAAGGCGAAGGAATTCATCAATCGATCGATAGATGTTCTTGTGCAATAAGAATAGTCAAAATTTATGGGAAGCTGTTGACACGAACATTCCCATCCATGCCGTCATCGAATGAATCAATGATGAATGAATCACTCATTGATTCAGTAGTTGCTGTGCTACGCATGCAGTATGAGACTTACTTCTTCATTTTTAGATCGCACAGCTCTTCGTAGAGAAAGATTTTCGTTGTTGTTGAAGCTGTTGGTTTCGGAAGAGCCGCAAACTACTACTAGCTAGCTACTAGCTAGTAGTACTACGACGTAGTAGCGGACAGAGCTGCGGCGATTTGATTAGTGTTGAATCTCTTTAGTTTCATAAATTTGCTGCTCATTATTACTACTAAGCCCGCTTAAACTACAGTAACAATCATGGCTACCACTCTCAAAACAGTCGTCTTTATGGGCAGTGCCAAAAACGTGACCCCCCCTTGGGGCGGTGATGCTCGACTGGGGGACCGTGTCTTGAAATGGGTCGTCAACGCGTTGACGACGAGACAAGGCACGGACAAGATTGCAGTGAAACACGAGTTTAGCGTCGTGGATCCCAACGATGTTTTTGGCAAGGATGGTGCTCTGGCGGAAATTAGTGCTGGCGAGTTGAAAACGCCCACCTTTTTCCTGGCCGAACTTCCTCCCAAAGCGGCTGCCTTGAAGGATACCATTGCCGGTGCTGATTGTTATGTGATTGTCAGTCCCGAGTACAATCATGTGGTTCCTCCCGCATTGGCTTCGATCATGGGCCATTTTGGTGGTTCTTGTTATAGCGGCAAACCCTCGGCCATTGTCACATACTCACCAGGACCCTGGGGAGGAATGAGAGCCGCCATGACCATTTGCAACATGTGTCATGAATTGGGGTGTTTGCCCGTGTCCAAGTTGTGCGGTGTCCCCACCGTGTCGGATCTGTTGGAAGAGGACGGTACTCCCAAGGCCAATAGCGAACGAATGCTCAAACAACTGCCAGCCATGTTGGATCAACTCGAATGGTTAGCCATCGCCATGAAGAAGCAGCGGGAGGAAGCAGGACCAATGCCCTAATCACATGAAACACATAAATGTTACAGCCGTCTCTACAATTTCATGTCGGCTGATGAAGTGTACTTTTCTGTCGGCAACTTTATTCTTGGAATACTTTGTCTCTCCTGAAAGAGCCTAAGCTACAGTATACCGAGGGCTTAGAAGCACTGTTTTGATATCTATCACATACAAGACAAGAGTGTGCTCTTTCGATTTTTGCATATCTGTATCGGCAAAGTAAAGCTACATATTTATGTCACAGCATTATACCACTTGTGTTGACTTTCTTGATGTAACACTTGCTGAAAAAATGACAAAGCATTCAAAAAGCTTGTGTGTTGTTGTTCTTTATAATCTCAGTTGTGATCATGCAATAAATCATTGTAGAAGACGGAAAGTCCCCCCTCTTCTTCGTCAAATGGCTTGACGGCACGCAATTGTCGTCGGTTCCGCTCTATGTTTTCTTGGTAGAGGTCCACGCTATCAATAGCGCGGACGAGTCGTCGGTTCTGCTCTATGCTTTCTTGGTAGAGGTCCACGCTATTGGTGGTGTGAACGAGAGTATCATTCTCCTCATAATCATCTTCATCATCCCTAGCAGCATCGTATGTCAAGTAATCCTCCTCCAGAAGAACCGGTAGAGGTTCATAAAGATCGATTGCCATGGCACTCAGGAAATACGCGGTTGGGCTCATGGGGTCCGATGGAGGATCGCCAAGATCAATCAAGAATTCGTCTTCGTCGAGCACCGATTCCAACAAAAACGAGTCGGAACTTTCCAGCACGGATTCGTACAATTCTTGGTCCTCCTGCTGTGATGGTGGTGGTCCCTTTGGTTTTGGGTACGTGGGGGGTTTGGAGTAAGGCGCAACACGGTTGCAACGCTCTTCTTTCGTGGCAACTTCCTTTTCCTGTTCGTCGATGCTATCGATGGAATTCAGTATGGGTGGCAGTATTGGCGGCAGTATTGGCGGTGGATTTTGTTTTTGTAGTCGTTTGCTATTAGCTCGTTGGTAGAAGGCCAAGCCATCTGAGTCTGCAGAAGAGTCCTCCTTAAGTTTATTTTTGTTGTTGGTGGTGGTGTCATTGTCACGGGTGCTGTTGTTTTCATTTCTTGTTCTGTCCTCAACGTCATCTCTGCTGTAATTGTCAAAGTCAAAAAAATAATCGTCCAAAGGGTGCTGCGTTCGTAGAGTATTGGTTTTGTCATCCGAAAAAGCGTTCGCGTCTTCATCATCATTGGAGGGGTGATCATCCTCTGGCAGTATTTGGTGTCTCTCCAACCGCTTGCTCCTGGCTCGCAACATGTAGGCCATGCCGCCCGATTTTGTGTCGTCGTGGCTATTATTGTTGGTGTTGTTATTTTTATTGGTGTTGTCATTGTTCTCGTTATTTTCCTCGTCTTGGTTGGAACTGGTACTGGTACTGGACTCTGTCACGGACACTGTTGCTGCCGCTAGCTTTTCTTCTTCTTCTTTCTCCTCCTGTTGCTTCTGAGATTGCTCTTTCCAATACGAATCCAGAATCACATTATCTTGTCCATAGGGATCTTCTTCCTCGGTTGGTTCACAAGTTTCACGTGCCTCAGGGGAGTCCCTCTGATCGGACGAGTCTGTCTTTCCAATTTGGATATTGCCAGCTTTTAGCGGCCGTATTGCTAGTATTGGTCTTGTTGTTGATGATGATGATGCTAATGATAAAGATGATAACGGCATTCCTTCACGACCATCCTCCATGGCGTCTCGTTGGTCCATCTCATTAGCACCATCAACCGCATTATTTTCAGTCGAACGACTTTTAGTATCACTACCATCTACAAGAGAAAGGAAAGATGATGTCGTCTCATCCCTCTTGCTCTGGTGGTTGGGCGTACGATCCTCCTCGATGGGGTCTCGTTGTTGTTCCATGCCATCACTGCCAAGAGCATTCGTTTCATTTGATAAAAGACTTGTATTCCCACCACCATCGACAAACGAAAGAAAGGAGGATGTCGTCGTCTTGTGCATGGGAGTCGCGCCACCACTATCATCACTTGTTCTTGCTGTACTGGTATGAACGTTGACATATTTGCGAATCCGACGAATGGTGGCGGCCCGATGATCCAAGTCGGTTTGCAGCTTGTTCAAAAAGCTTCGTACATCCGAGGATGCGGAGGGCGACGACGGCACCGCCGATTCTTGTGGTTGTTGTCGTAGTTTGGTCGGTGGTTCCATGGATGCCATGGCAACCTGCAAGGATCGAAGTGGATGATGATGATGATTTTTCGTAGAGATTTCTTGCTTGGCCTCCTCACAACAGCCTTCATTTATTATTGTGGACGGTTTGTTGTGGTGTAGCAGCATTGCTACTTTGGGTAATTCACCGGATGCTATGGCAAGCTGTAAGGATCGTATTGGATTTTTCGCACCGACTTCTTGCTCTGCCCCCTCGCAGTTTTCTGCTGCTAACGATTCCTGTCGCCGAGCTTTGGGTGGTTCCACACAGGCCATGGCAACCTGCAAGGATCTTAGAGGATGATTATTTGGATTTGCTATAGTAGAGGGCACGTGATCCATCTCCTCCAATTGTTCTGCTGGTGGCGGTGATGGTGGTCCATCTCGTTCTTCTTGGTCTTCTTGTCGTTGCGAATTATTGTCTTGTTGTAAGTCTCGTCTCTCTCGTTCTTGCTTTTTGGCCGTCGAAAGAATCCCTGCCTGTCGTTGCCGACTTCGTTGAATGAGCCTTTTATGGTGATTGATCTTTTCTTCGACTGACACGGATGCTGACACGGACGGTTTTTCGTCACTTTTGTCCTTGTGATGAATGAAATTTCGAAGGCGTCGAACCGTGGCAGCTCGATTGTTATTGTTGTTGCTACTCGTAGGACTGCTCAATTGCATCAGTATGGCCTTTCGAGTCGCTGAAGAACCAGGTGGCCTCCGACTACTCTGATGAGAGGGAACTTCCATTTCCGAGGATTGAGGCAGGGATGGAGGTATTGGTATTTCTGTCATTGTTTGTGTGCTTGCTTGCTTTTGTCTTGTTGCTGTTGCTGTTCATGTGGCTGTGAGGACATCACACAAAACATTTACTCACTAGCTAGTTACCTGGGCACGTCTATCGATAGTAGCAGCATTCGCGATTTGTCACACGCGTATAGGTTGATGAAAACAATTCCTAAGTATACACACGTGATCTGGCACTGGAAGCACCTCTCGCTACCCCACAATCGTACAGCACCCAATATGTAAATTACTGGTTTTTATTCTGGACGTTTCATAAAATCGCAAAAAGAAAAAGGAGCGATTTCATTCCAAGTCGTCCCGCGCGAAAGAGGTGCGCTCGCTGCTCTCAATGAATGATGAGTCCAACGAAGATTTGGACGCACACACAAAAGCATTGACGTCATCGTTCATTCCATAAACATGTATGATGTGAGAATGATGAGACAGAAATACTGAACAGGTGATGTGAATGAATCATAAAAGCCAAGGGTGTGTGATCTCTTGCTTACTTATGAATCCAGCCACCTGTTTGGTATCACCATCACCATCACAGCCTTTAACTTGTGAAATCACAAGAGCAGCGTTCTCAAGCTTCAACTTTCTTCTATATCCAACCAAAGATTCCGGTTGAACCCTCCCATCATTGTTTGAGGGCTCCTTTTTGCAAGAACAACCAACAATCATGACCCCTTTTCGCACAGGCAACAACACACGATGGGTTTTTTTCGCTCTTCTTTTGATCGGGGGATACCTCCCTTCTGTGTTGAGTTTTACTACATTGCCAAATAAATATCTGTTATCGGTCGACAAGTCAACAGCCCTTGTTGTTGGGAAGAAGAAAGCATGCATCGTACTCGATGCCCAAGATAATAATAACAACAATAATTTTTCACGGGAAGTGCGATTGCGCGAAGAAGCCGAATCCCCCTTTCAAAAGGTCCGTTATTTCTTTTATTTCAGTTTGGGAGGTGGTGCCATGACATCGTTGCTCCTAAGTTTGGCCCGAATTGCCGCGGCTGCGTCCGGAATCAATCCGGATTTGATGCAAGAGAGTTTGGTCAATGCGGGCATTGATTTGGCTGGATTGGTCGTCATTGGATTGGCCTTCCGACAAGATTTGCAAGCTCAAGAATCTCGCATGAAACGTGCCACCAAGGGTGCGTCTTTGGCTAAATTGGCAATCCGAGTCGACAAGGCTCTTCAAGATCCTCTGGAATTGGAATCCTCCACAAAATCATATGTCACTTTGACATTGGCCGATTTACGCCGAAATCGAGGCATTGAAAAACGAGTGGTCATCGCCGCGGCCGGAAAGGAAAAAATCCAACGAGTACTGGAAGAAGCACGATTGTGTGCCGATGCTTTAGAACTCAATGATTTATTGATTGTACCAGTGGTCATGCCTTCGGTCACGGCACCTGACTCTACAGAAGACTTGCCGTCGTGCGTAGCATTGCCCACGGGCAATGCGGCGTGGAAAGCCGTCTTGAAAGACGAATCGCAACAAGCACTCGAACAAAATGTCGACATTGAAACCGAGGGATTGTGTGTCATTTTGAAAAAGAATGGACGGGTGGGTCAAAGAACACGCGGCATCTTTTTGGAGCGAATGGTAGGGGAAGTCGAAGGACGACGGCAAGCTGGAATGGATGTAACCAATATTTAATCATAAAGAAAGGATGTTTTAGTTTATGAAAATCGAGCCTTCTTTCCGAGGCTGCTGGTCATGGGGTCTTTGGTCAGCAAAAAAGATGATTGATGACGGTGATGGTCCACTTCAGATTCGCTAGTGCCAAAGAAATAACGTTTCACGGTTGGATTTTGCGGATTGTTCCTTCGCGGCCAGATTGTAGGTAGGGGAGGCACGGATCCATACAGGGATCGGTGAGCTATCCTCCACTCTTTTTCAAAGCTGGATCAAAGTAAAAAGGTTCTGCTGGATACATGAGTGAATGAATGAATCCATCATAATTTCCACATATTTAGAAATAATTGAGCTTCTCCTACTGACGCCTTTTTGGGTTTCTTTTTGGCATCTTTTTGGGCTGGATACGGTTGATAACTGCGACTTGTTCGGCTGCTGTTAGGGCCAGAATGTTTGCCCCTTTTGGCACTTGATACGCCGACTTTGCCGCCTCCTGGAATGGGCGTGCTACATTGAATGGAGGAAGAAAGCAAATGGCCGCCTTCGTTACTATTAGTATTGTTTTCGCTTTCTTCTTCATCATCTTCCTCATCGAGTAGACTTGCAATGGCAGCTAAGTGTGGATTGGTGGCAAAGTCCCGTGGAAGCTTGTCCATGAACAATGGACATAATCCAGTATCATTTTCATCATCCTCATGATTGTCACTACAGGTGATGTTTTCGCTGGAAATTTCAGTATCGCCTTCGCCGATTTCGGGGGATTCTTCAAGCATCATTGGAGACTCAAACTTTGTTGTTTGTTTATCCTCTGCATCAACTTCTTGTTGCATGGCGAATGAATTGCAGTAGTAGTATTGAATGACTGAATAGCTAGCTAGACAATAATGGCTTAACCGTATCACCTGTTGGAAGATGGAAATAAAGTGGCTGATAATCGTTGTTGGCGATCGACCGTGGCGCCATATGCATCGATATCGTCAGCCACGTTTTGTTTATTCGATTCGTAAAAGCGCGCACAGTTTCCCCAGTTGCCCCTTCTTCATTCTCACACATTACGTGCTATCCAAAAATCAATGACATAGCAGCATCCAAAGAAAGGATCCTCATCCAATCATTGCTTCCATCTCGTGGCAGGATTTATTCCTACATTACATGACGCCGTCGTGGCGCAACTGCCTGGAAGTGGTCCTGTTGGTTTACTTCCGCGCGCGGTATGGTGTTCCAACAGGGACTTTTTGAGAGCAGCCGCGTGACGGAATGAGCCAAAGTGCACAATCACTGGTTACACCACCATACATACACACCTTCGAGTCAAATCCGTCAAGCCACCAATATGCAGTACTTTGAATTCCAAGTCGAACACGGAAGATTTCATGGCTTCGGCGTCAACTCATCGTTGCCATGCGTCTTCTGGGACTACGGCCTAGAGCTAATGACACGATAAAGTGAAAGGGTGCGATCCTGATACGACATTGAGAGTTCACCCTAAACCCTCATAACAGTATGCAGAATTGTCACATTGGAGCTTATCATAAATTGAGACGGGTTGTTTCTAGCTAAATAAGAGTGGTAGTGGAGCCGGGGTGGAGTCGAGTGTGCATCCGCTAAATAACTCATCTACAACATTATCAATCGTCGTCTTGTTCTGCAGGACTTCGAAATGCCTTCCATGTGGATCGGACAGAAAACAAAAAGGATGGAATGTACAGTAGACTCAGAGGCCGAATGGGAGTTTCAAACACGTAGCGTTGGACCATGAGGAATGTAAATCGTCGCAACATGGTGAAGTAGTCCGAGTAGAAAGACAAATGATGATTGTAAAAGGCCACCATCCAAATGACCATGGTGGCCAGCCATCCTGCCAAGCATCGATTCATGTTTTGAGCACTCTTGGTTTCGGCCGATTTGGGCAACAATAACTCCACCGCAACGGCACCCAGCCAATGAATCAGGCCTTGTAGGAAACAAATTTGGGTTGTCAAGTATTCCAATCTAGTACAGTGTATCATTCATAGTAGTAGTATTTGTCGTAGGGAGGGATTGAAAAAAGTAAGAGATCGAGGTGAAACGATATACAATTCAATAAGTAATAAGGATGGCCAACATCAACAAATAAATATCCGCATAATTTAACTCACTCAAAATGATGATGCAGCAATTGAAGAGGCGACGCATATCCAATCATTTTTCGTGCGACCGTTTGTTCTCCATGCCCCAACAAAATGGACCCCGTCATGGTGGCACAGAAAATGGAGACCACTTCAAAAGCAAAACTCGAGAGCAACAAAAACCTCATTAAGAGTTTCAAAGTACGAATCCGCGGTGCATCCGATTTGCGAGGAGACGTTTCTTCTCGTGTTTCGGCCAGGGTCACCAAAACAGCTCCTGCCACCAAGGCAGCAGGAGCACCGATGGCATTGGTCCACTCCCAAGCGTCAAAGGCAGTGGCTGTACTATCAAAGACCGTACCTGCCAATTCAATGCCAAAGTACAGCCTGCTGCTGCTCGATGATGATGATGATGATGATGTTTGAGGGGAAGTTGGGGGGGCTGTAGAAATGGGGCTCCCAAATCCTGTGGACGGTTGTTGGAATGGCACTTTCCCACCTGGACTGGTGGATGGCACAAGATTCCTGCTGCCTGCTCTTGTTAGAATCGGGGCAAAGGCATCCGATCTGTGAGTGTTGTAAATCAAGGCGACGACGCACGGCAAGAAGAACTTCATGATGTTTGATGTACTCGGTCGCTTCAGTTGGTGTTGTGATGCTGCAGAATCAGCTGTAATGTATTAGCAAGATTTGGACGGCTCCCTTTAGTGGTTGAGTTGATGGAAGTTAGTGCGCTGCCTGATGCCGATGATGGCGGAAGCTGATGTTGCACGGAAGCTGGCGCAAAAGCTAATGTTGGACGGGTGTCATGTTGAGAAATTCAGAAAACCAGATCTATGTGAGACATGGGCGAATCTTTCATTCCCTAATGAAATGAGTCCTGGGTCGCCATCTTTTAAATAGTGGGAGTTGATCACTTTTCGAAGATCTCGGCAGGCTCTTGAAGAGTGCGGGTATGTGCATTGGTATAACACTCCAGAGTCCACCAGATTACTTAACTACTCTTACAAGCAAGCCGGCTTTCAAATGGACCGGCGTTAGATTCCTGTTTGTGTCACCTGTGGCGAAAACAACGGCGAGTATCTTCCCAACCCTTGAATTTATTGAGCGACTGGTTCGTGTGAATACATAAGCTAGCTAGGTAGTTGAGAAAGCCCATGTTTGTGATCTCCTACCCGAAGCAGTCGGAACGTTGATCAAGCTACTACTCCATCTAAACGAAATTAACTCTTAATCTTTTTAGGGAGGTTATCATAACTGCCATCATTTTCAACAGCTACCCCAGTAAATAGCACTAGCGCATTTCGAACCCATTAATATATATTTATTGCATCCACAACAAGAACAAGAAGATGTCCTCTCCCCGATCAAACGCCGCCACCCGAAAACGAAAGAGCGCTTTTGTGACGCCTCACCATGAGAATCCCTCCACAAGCCCTTCTGGTGCTGCTTCGGCCTCCAACAATCCACGTGCCCGTCGTGCTATTTTTCCTCCGGCCACACAGCAGGCACCCGTAACACCTTCTTCCAAACAAGACACAGAAGACGACAACGCCACCGCGTTGGTGGTGACACCATCTCCCAAACAAGACGCCCCCAAAGCTGCCAAACGCCGATTAATTTTTGGACGCTTGGTGGAAGAACAAGTCTATCAGAACAACACCAAGCGCGTGTATGCCTTGGTCAAAAAATTAACGGGCAGCATTGGTGGCAATGCTTCCTGTGGGCCCATTTATGGAGAATTGACCATGGGATCCATGCAAAAGATGGTGGAACTCATGAAACAACACACGCAATTCGACTCGAAGAGTCGATTTTTGGATGTGGGATCCGGCATTGGAAAACCCAATTTGCATGTCACTCAAGATCCAGGCGTAGCCTTTTCGTGTGGCATTGAAATGGAATTGGATCGATATCGATTGGGATTGAAATGTTTGCAACGGGTCTTGCAAGAAGCATCCAAAGACGAAGACGCAAATAATACCGACACCCCCAACAATGACAAGAGTAGAATTCGGTACAATTGCGCCTTTATTCATGGAAACATCATGGAAGCTTATACCTTTGATCCCTTTACACATGTCTACATGTTTAGCATTGGGTAAGTCACATAAGTCGATAAGGAAGATTTTGAAAAAAATGGACAGCCAGCTATGTTAGCTTCCATCCTTCGGTACCTGAGCTAACTTGCGTGTCATGGTTCTGCTTTGCTACTCTTTTTTCCCAGGTTTCCTCCCAAATTATGGGTGTATCTAGCGGAAGCTTGGAATCGTAGCAAGTCACCCTACATGATTTGTTTCCATGGCCCCAGATCCATCATTGATACCTATGAATTCGAGGTGGAATTGTTGGCCCAAATCCCTACATCGATGCACGGTTCCAAAGAGGGCCATACCGGATATGTCTATCAACGCAACGGTATGACCAAACCACAAATTCACTCGTATGTGGCCAAGGCAACGTGTGATCCAGTCTTTAAAGATGCCTACCAACATGTTCAAGCAGGTCTGGAAACGCTTAGTCAAATTGTGGATGAAACTGTCGAGAAAAATTGGGGTGCCTCCCGAGGGCGTAGTATGACACGATCAGCCGCCAAGAAACATGGTGTCATTCTTTCCAAAGAGTAATCATCATCGACAATTTGCTAAAGTAAGTCGTTGTTGAAGGCTCGGCATTGCATTATACACAGCATGGCAGGACAGATTTATGCCAAGACTCTCCAGTAGCAATATAGAGAGCATCGGTGTCCATCTCAGCCAGATGTTTGTATGGAGCTATGGGAGATATGCATATGAAAAGGAACAAGAAAACAATCTTCATTATATTCTTCAGTATTTAATAATTCAACGTTGATATCTGCAGCTTAATTGAGAACACAGCATAGTCATTTCGTGTTGTTGTACGAAGACGATGCTCATGCTATAGTATGTGATTCCAATGCCCACACACGACTGCATGTATGTGGTCGAGTCGGAGTCTTCTACTACTAGCTAGCTTGATGAGATGGTCGTAACATGCATGTTCGCACGACAATAATATGGCACAGAGCTTCACTCCAATACCCGAGATGGCTGCTCTCTAAGTACTGGTACTTCACTAGCATCTATTTCCCTTATTACTACGAACTACTACTAATCTTGGGAACAGTAAAGTAGCTAATAGACATTAGCGGTATGCATGACCAAACCAAGACGAAAAATAAAGTCTCTTGCATTCGTTGGGTTTTTATGTAAACCGCCATCCAATCGTAAAACACTACGACACGCATTATGGTACTGTATACTTCAATTACTCATTCTTCACATGAAAACCTCAATTTGAAATTTCAGGTAAAGCCCTTTGCACCCTTCGCTTCGCGGTTTTTCGCTGGTAATTTTCAATTTTCATGTTAAGCGCGAAAACTTGTGATATTATCACTCTTCCAACAAAAAGCCTCACAAAAACTGTCAACGTTGTTGATTGCTTGCTTACTTCGACTGATGACTACCTCACAAAACCTAACCCATGCATCATATAGCTATTGCGCCAAAACCTACACGCCAACGTCAACAACCATGTCCAAGCTTACACTTGTCTCCCCTATGAAGGAAGAGAGTGAAGGAAAACCGATGAAGGAGGAGGAGGACAAAGGCAGCACAGAAGAGGAGGAGGAGGAAAGCAACAAGTTCAGTGGTAACGACGATAATGACCAATACGGCTTTCATCGGGTTTGCGACAAGAATCTCAATCTTTGGTTTTGGGGCAAACCTGCCACTGAAGACGCTGCAGAAAACCTGAAGGATGGGCTACTGTCTCTTCTGAAAGCCCACAGCACCGAGATTGAGACGGTAGATGTCGGTGCTGAGCTATTTGACCAGTTGGCAAAACCAAGTGACGCAGACACGGTCTTGCGGGCTATTGGTGAGCTGCCCAACCTGAAATGGTTGCAATTTTCACTCGGGGCCACAGGAGAAAAGCCACTTGTTCATACCTGCCAGCGCCTGTCCATCGCAACGCTTTCGTCGATTGTTTCCAAGGCCAAAAACCTGAAATACTTGTTGCTGAAAGATGTGGAGATTGCTGGGACCAAATCCGAATGGACCGAGTTCACCCATGGGCTCAAGTCCCATCCCTCTTTGTCCCATCTTCGCTTAGAGAACTTTTCCTTCCATGGTCACGACGTCATGCATGACCTAGGAGACCTGTTTCATGCCCTCGCTTCCACCAAAACTCTTTCCACCATTGAAGTCTTTAACTATCGAGACCACTACGAGTCGCGACCGACCGACAGTAGTGATGGAAAGAAGAAGGCCAGATCCATTTCCAAAGCGATAAAGCTCCCGCCATCTTCGTTGAACCATCTCTTGAGTCAAGCACAAGGTTTGAGTATTCTGAGGCTTTGTGGCCTGGACATTACGGATGAGCACCTCGAGGAATGTTGCACGTCTCTCCAACAACATTCAAAGCTAAAAGAGCTGCTGTTGTGGAAAACTAAGATTTCAGAGAAAGGAGGCAAGATCTTAGCTAAAGTTCTGTGCCATAACAAATCCGTTGAGGTTTTGAACCTCAATGACAATCCCAACCTGGACTCCCGTGGTTGTCAAGTCATGTTTGAAGCTGTCATCCAGCAGCAGAGACGCCAACGAAAACGGTCTGACGGCACTGATGATTATGGCATCCAAAAGCTGTTTATTGGCTGTACGGAAATGGACTCGGGTTGTCGTCAATCCTTGCTCGATATGATTGACCAGTGTCAATCATCGATGCGGCAGCTGGAGGTTTGCTTTTCCTGGCCTCGAAGTGACACGGTGGATCAACAAGCCTATTTCCAAAACAGGATTCGAGCGTTTCTTGGGCGACCATCAACGCGGAGAAAGAGAGCATTGGAGTACGTTCGTCTTTATTATGATCCACCCGCTGTTGCAATGGAACCCCCACCATTGGAATGGTCCCTCGAATGGTTTAATGAGGATCTCGCGATGAATGATGACGACGACGACGATGATGATGACGACGACGACGAGCTTAAGGATGACGCCGAAGAAGGAAACGATGATGAAATAATGAGCGAGACAAAGTACGAGATTTGACGTTTCTCTCCGTGTCCCTGGATGTAACAGCTCCTTTGTTAAAGTGGGTGTAGAGGATAACAGTGCAGATACCAACTAATGAACACTAGTAGTAGTAGTAGTAGTAGTAGTATAGTAGCACACCGATCGAGTGAATCAATGGGCGAAACATGCTGCCGTGAAGGCATCGCGGAGCTGGCTCTTCTGGAGCAAAAAGGAACGGGGTTTGAAATTTTGAAGGGAAGTCTCATCCAATTATTTTCTTCCACGTTTCGATTTATTAACCGACGCTGACAGACTTATTATTACGAACTCTATGGAGCAATCTGGAGTGATGCTGAGAGAAACAAGCTGATTCCTCATGTGCTCACAGCTCCCAAGTGGAATGCTGCTCCTGCTACTATGGTTTGGACTGGGTAACGTAGGCAAGTCTTTAAAGGGGCTTGCTATGCCTCTGTGCATTCCAAACTAATCTTTGCCTTAGGATTTTCACAGTGAGACAGCACATCTGTTGTGCAGGTTCATTTGGTCGAGTTCTGAGACACATGGTGCAAAATTTATCTCACAAGAAGGGAGGCTGATCCAGATTTCTGTTTGTGCATTAGGAGACCAGGACAGGGGTGGGATCTAAGAGGACTTCCGTTCCCAGGACATCGTGAAGCTTCTTAAAATGTTCCAAAGTCACCGAAGAACTTGTCGTTGCCATTGATGAATTTTCGGCTCTTTCAACCAGCCATTTTGGTCTTGGTTTGGTCCTCTTTGGAACAGCAGCAAGTTGTTGCTGGTCACTTTCCTGGAAATGGTCGTCGTGGTGTTCGTCTCCATTGCAACTGAATGACATCAGCCAACCTCATTTGTTGGTTACCAAGTCAGCACCAGGCTGGCGTTCACTGGCAGCTTTCTCAATGTGTGCAATCAGCCTGTCCTTTGTCTGCTTGATAGATTGCAGTGTGTCAACCCAGTTCATCAACTTCTTCTGCATGGCCAGCTCAACAAGGTCAAACTTGAGATGTTGCATGCCAGTCCAAAAGTTTTTGAGCAAGCAGGGATGCAACAGCAGTGAAGATGCAACACCAAGCAAGCAATGACAAGATCAATCTCTGCTCTGGAGCAGCACATTCATGCTTTGCTAGTAGCATCCTACCATAAACATGTAATTCTTTTAGCCATGCTGCTCAGGGGGGGGGGGTAGGACAGCTGTTGTGAATGACAAATGAGAAGCTGGACGCACACATGTCGGCAATGACATCAACCACCCCGACAACAACGGCACGCGATCAACTTACTTACTAAAATACTATTAGCTAACTAGCTAGCTAGCTAGCTAGCTATCTAGCTAGCTAGACTTCCGTGCTGTAGTCGGACAACAGCCATCATTCATTGAGAGGAAAGTCAGAGAGTTAGAAGGTGTTTGTATTTGTTTGATTTCTGCACCTTCCGTTGATTCATTCAATAAACAAAAGAAGCACCCGGGCCGTATCACCACCACGACGTGCCAAAACAATCTATCTGCAACAAGACTTTCTCGTTGTTAGCAGGAAGGAAGAACCACTCATGAATCCTCCGACCAATTTCACCACACACAACGATTTTGTTTGCATCATCCATCACCTACACGAATCCATAAAATAAATTGCTCGATCCACCATCATCAGCATGTCCGGCCAACCACAACAGCCACATGTCTCCCATGGCACAACAACAAAATCATCCATCCACTTTTATGCCGGTTTGACCTTGGCCGGCACGGCCAGTGCCATACTCACATGCTTGTTTTCACTCTTGCATTTGCAAGTCTTTTTGCAAGCCTATCATTTGCCAATGGGCACGTGTAGTTTGGGATCGACCATCTTTGCCGTCATTAACACGGCCAATGATGTGTTGGGGGCCTATGTCGTGGATTCCCTGGCGAGTTTGTGGGGAGGCAAAGAAAAGCACGAATTAGTGGGATGGTCGGGATGTCTGTTTGCCCTGTGCTTTTTAACACCCTTTTTCCGTACTACTAGCATGGGTGGCGTTAGCGGAGACGAAGGAGGAGGACTGCTTCATTTTGTGACATCCATGTCTCTTTACGATACCATGTTTTCGTTCAACTGCATCTTGCTGTCGAGTATTATTACCGACCATTCCTCCATGAGCGACCAATCTCGCATTACCTTTTTGGCCATTGGAAAAATCACCAACTTGATGGCGCCCATGATCTTTGCCAAACTGGCTCTCAGTAAATTATTGGAGGACGAGGACCATGACAATCTGCAACCGCTACGGAAGTTTCTCTTGGTAGTGGTAGGATTGGTGTGCGGAATGTGCATCTTGGCGCAGCAATTGTTGCACTGGACCACAACGGCCGAAACGACAACAACAACATTTGGATGCTTGGGGGGTGGTTGTGGTCGACGGAACGCCCCACCAAAGACCAAAGTGGAGGAGGACTCGCTCCTAGTAGAAGTAGTAGACGGCAGTGTCCACAATGACACAACAAAAACAACAACAACTATCACGAAGAAAAAAGTCAGGGCACCTCAATGGAAGCAAGTGGTGAAAGATTTTATGCAGCATCCGAATTTTAGATATTGGATTATGATGGAATTGCTCCTCGAAGCTCAAACGACGTTTATGAAATCCTTCATGAAGACCTTTGTCGATCACTTGCTCTTGGAACAGGAAGGAGGCGGTGGGCTTTCTCGTTCGACGTGTGATTAGTTCCTCTCCAGTCGTCATGTCTTGGTGGATGTCACCAGCCTTGCATTGCTTTACATTCCCATGAAACGCCACGGCTACGCCAAAGTCTACACGTGGGTCTTTCTCGTCAACTTGATCGTGTCGGCAGGTCTGATCCTTTGGTTCTCCTCTCACGACGAGGCATCATCATTCTTGGTCATGAACGACCGCCAGGATTTGGACTACACGGGACTTATCTTTTTCTACTTGCTCTTTTATCCCACCATCCTGGGAGCGGTCGGCGGCGCTGGATTTGCTTTGGCCATGGCAGATATGGTTTTGGAAATGAAACAATTTCACGCAAGTCAAGGCCGGTGGGACGAGCCATCCTTGGCGGGGCTCTTTATGGGTGTCAATGCGCTCTTTTGTAAGCCAGCCGAATCCGTTCTGCCCATTCTTACCGCCACACTTCTCGGTGGGACAGATTTTCGTACGACAAGTCAGTCCTACAACAATACAGCCGCGACAACCACAAAAGAGACCGTCTTGCTTCGGCTTCTTCTCGTTCCATCCTTGATATGTTCCATCTTGCAGCTATGGGCATGGTCCTATTACGATCTTCATCCCCAGAAAACATTGCGTTTGAGAAAGGAATGGGGGTCAAGTCGAGCATAACAGACAGACATGCCCCAGACAGGCTGCTACGGACGAAAGAGATCGAGCAAAGCACGGGGAAACAATCAATATTGCATCAATAGGATGTCTCGAGAAGATGCGTACACTGAGTATTGATTCTGAACCAGGAAGAGCGAGAACTTGGATAACCATGATGGTGTGAGCCGATGTCCTGTTTGGTATTGCTCAATTATTCATTCACCGCGAGTACATAGTTCCTGAGCGCCAACCCAGCAGCCTTGTCCCCATCTTGCATGCTGCATGCTGCGATTTTATTAGTGATGTTACGACGTGGTGGTCATGACGTTGTCGCTCGGTTCGTTGTAGCTCTCAAGCCAAATGTGATGCCGACTCCGCTGGAACGCCTGTTTCAAGATTATGCTCATACTGTATTGCCTTCGACGACGGATTTCGATCCGGTCTATCCCGAAGCCCTCGCGCGTCTCATTGAACTAACAACCGCCCGTCGATTGGGGCGTCGGTTTTTGACAGGAACTCACGAAGATCTGAAAGCTTGCCCCGAGTGGGGCAATGTTGCCGCTATTGATCTCAATTCTGGATCGTCCGTCCACCAACGAGCCGGACCGGAGTAGCTGGGGCGCCGATCCGGATTTCGACCACTCTATCATAAGTTTTCACTGGGGGATACAATGGCACCCTCTACGCCGACACCAGAAATGCCGTCGCACCTTCGTTTTATGAAGTCGTTCGGTGTTTGGGCGTAAGAGGAACTGGAAATAGGCGGAGACCGGAATGTGATTTTCACCGTGATTGATTCTTGTTCTACGAGCCAGAACATTTCGGGACGTCGAACACACCAGGATTTTATGCTTGGACATACCGGCAACGATACATTTCAGAACAAATGACAACGCTTGTTGTTACAACGGTGCTCAGTGCTACCTAGACAATGTGTTGGGCTGGCTCTTTTGTCATTGATTGACCCATCGGTGCTGGGGTGGTCTGCTTTGCATGCCCATGGAATCAGGGTCTGTGTCTGCAGGCACCAAAGATTTGGTTGTTAGAGTTAGTAATAAGAAGTTGTGGATTGGATCTAGATAGTTTTAGAATTGCGGTTCTTTCTTTCGCACACAGGGCTGTTTTTGGTAGCAAATGTTTTGACGACGATAGCAAGCTTGATGATAGCAAGTTTATGTGAACATGTAGTCTCTTTATCTTAGGGCATTGACAATGGTCACAACAATCTGGTCAAAACATGGTGCGTTTATCACACCTCAGTCTTTATGGTGAGGGCTAAATTAAACATGACTTCAGTTGAGAGACTAGAGGCAGCAACATTTCAGATTTTTAGACAAAGACAGTCACTTCAAATCCCGTTTTGAGTTGAAAACGCATCAATGATCGCTAGGAGTTGCGCAAGATCAACTGATTGTTTGTTGATCTAGCTTGCCACAAGCTTTGGCTTCAATAGCGATGATCAGGTAGCGTTGATCTGGCTCAACCAATCTGCCCTCAATGATCTTTTTGGCTCCATTATGAACAATGCTTGACTCAAAGATTTGTCCTTGTGACTCAAAGATCATTGAGACCATCAATAACTCAAAGACTGCCCTCAACTGCATGGAAGGTGTGGTGCATGTCACAGTCGTGCTGTCACAGTGGAGGAGGATAGCACCTTGTTGGATTGAGACCAGAACTACTGTGCGTCGTGCTGCAGAGTCCCACAGAAGAGGAAAAAATGACAGGAGGTGGGGACGGGCCCGCTTGCCGTGCGAAACAAATGGTTTGCTGTTGAGCAGCACCCGACAGCCAGCAAAGGACACAGCTTTGGTTCGGCCTAAACTGAAAAGCAGAGCTCAACAGCACTGTATCTCAACAAGTAGAGTTGGTAAGGATAGACCTGGTGATTGATTAAGAGAATGGGAAAGCAATCGAGACGAAAGAACCGTCCAGGCGGTGGTAGCAGTGCCAAGAACGCGGGCGCAGAACAGGTGCAACATTTCCCTGATCACACCAAGAATCTACCGGATATTAACTTTGACTATCACCACTGCTCCCTTTGCGGCAAAGAGTTGGAACTGACGTCTGATTGGAAAGAAGTGGTGTCGACTTTCATGCCCTGCTGCGGCGCCGCGGCGTGCAATCGCTGCTCCCACAAATGGAACAAATCCAAGGACCAGTCACTCGATGCCAACCAAACAAAATTCGATATGCTGGTCGACGCGGCTACAAAAAGAGAAATACCAGATATTCCGGGGTTGTTGGCAATTATTAATGCAAGAGCCGACGCGCAGACTTGTCCAGATTGTAAAGTTTCCCTGCATCGCCACAACAAGGAACTCGTGGCCCGAATGACGCGGTTGGCTGCGGGAGGACATGCTTTAGGACAGTACACTTTGGCGATTGCCCATCGCAGAGGAAAATTCGGATTAATTCCGAATGGTCAAACAGCCTTGGGCTGGTATCAGAAAGCGGCGGACAGTGGTATCTCTTCTGCGGCTACTGCCATGGGTAACATGTACCAATTAGGCGGCGGCATACCTCAAAACTTTTCCAAAGCCAAGGCCTTGTATCTGCGAGCCTTAGAGATATCTTCCCAAGATGCGGAAGCCATGTTTGGCCTCGGGTACCTGTATCAGAATGGTAGCGAGGTGGAACGAGACGAAGAAGCCGCCCTGAGTTGGTTCCGTTGCAGCGCCCAGCAGGAAGAGTACCCTGATGGTATAGTGAAGTACGCCGTAGCACTTGCCGACCGTGGCTTGGAAAAAGAGGCATTGGACTGGTATCTCAAAGCAGCGAAGCTTGATCGTCGCTTCCCACGCAACTACCGTGATACCATTGCAGAGGCACAGTATCGTGTTGGCACTCTTTTGCTCGATTTTCATCGAGACGAAGGGCGACCCGTCGGCCGAGATCATGCCTCTTGCTCGTTTTTGGCTCAACCGAGCCAAGGAGAATGGCGACCATACGGCACCAAAAATGTTGCGTTTCCTCGAACAAGAATTCGGAACAGAGTGCGGCTCGAAGGATTGTACTCGGAGCAATGCATCCCTCGAGTGTAGTCAGTGCAAATCGATAGACTATTGCTGCCGCAAATGCCAAACCACACATTGGAGACTCCACAAGAAACAGTGCCGAGAAATTGCCCAGTTGAAGAGGGAGCTCACCAGCAATGTGTGTGCCAGCTGCCGCAAGGACTACCCAAAATTTGAATGCGCCAAGTGCTGCGAGGTCCAATACTGTTCGGTGGAATGCCAGCACGCTCATTGGAAAGATCATAAAGCCGACTGCAAATGAACACAAAGCCGACTGCAATCGAGTTCAGAGGCAGTTGAAGAAGAACTACAAAAGGATGCACGTAAGAAACTAGCCATAAATTATTGGGCCGCACAGCATCGTGGTTGGGTTGGGTGGCACTCGGTGGGTCCTAGCTCGCTAGCTAGCTCTCTATTCAGATCCGCGGAGCATAGAATAGAAAGCCATGCTGAAAATACACATTCACTACATAAATCACAGCTCAGTTCAAATTCCATCATTCATTATTATTGTTCGTTTCGTTTGGAATCTAGGAAATGAAGGACCTGGCTCTGTCCCATCCAATACTGATGGGACTGGGCCTATTGCTATAATGAAGTCATCCATAGAACAACGTTTCTCGCCACAGTTCTTCCGCTGAACACTCCGCCCTGTGATGACAATAAAGGTAAACTACATGACGGAGAGGAAACTTCTCTGTATCATTTGCAAACCCAGTCTTTGTGCTGAATCACTACAAAGACATCGAAGTATTATCGCCTGTCAGCAACGAGATCGTATCCTACTTCATCCCCAAACTTCAACGACAGCTGATGAAGTTACTACGACAATACTTCAAGGTTAGAGAGATGTTGGTTTTTGCTTCCTGGGCGGACGGAAGACGGTCTTGGTCATGATTCCAAGTGGAAGACATCGCTTCAAAGAAGCAAAAGAAGGCTGCGATAATTGGTGATCATTTTTATAGTTGATTGTCACGATCATATCACGGGGATAAGGGGAATGTTTTCCGTCTTTTGCTAGCTTCATACTATATCTGTACATTGTTTTCATTCGCGAGCTTTAGGCAAACTTTCAATATCTAGCAGAGTGAAACGGGAGGCCATGGATCAATCAACCAATCATGCTTTCTAATGGTCCTATTTTGCTAGACAAAAGTCGTTTATTGCTACAGGAAGTTGACTTTATTGTATTCTATCATCTATTGTTCCATGAATTGAATCTATCCGTTTTTCTTCACTGTGTCTCGGCAAAGAGAGCCGTATTCAATACACGGAGCCATGAGGACAGGCTTTTGGCGGCTCCACTGGTCACGGGCACTTGTTCCCGGCAGATGCTGCTGCGCCTTAACGTCGAGGGAAACATGCTCACTTCATTGCCATTGAGACGATAAATCAGTCGGCATTCATGGTAGACACACCGTGCTTGGGATGTATCGTACGAGGCCAATTTGAGTGCGCGCTCATACGACTCTTGACTGCGTTTCACACAATAAGCACCCAAGGCATCATCCATGCCCGCCGTCAATCGAGATGCTGGTGTGGAATGGCAGTCGTCGTGGCTATCCTCGCTGCTAGTACTGCTGCACGTACTGGTGGAGGAAGTAGAGGAAGATGACGACGATTTGCGACTCAACACTTTTCCATTCGATTGCAGCATAAACTGAAAGAGCAAAACACTCTTGACAAAGTCCATGCGACGTTCTTTGCGGGATGGTTCGTCATCACTGAGCTTGATAAACTCGAGGCCGCGAAAGCAATCGAGCGGATTGTCGCTGACACGTTCTTCGGCATCCTCGTAATAGGCGGACACGAAATAATCCATTTGCACCATGTGTTCCATATGATTCAAGACGGCTCCAATCTCGGACCGCATGGCTTGATAGTCATGGTGAGTGTACCAGACCGCATCCTTTTCTTGGGGATCGGAAATGCGCTCAATTTCGTGAAAGCTGTGGGCGCCAAAATGGACGCGTCTGTTGCTGCCGGCGGCGGCAGGAATGGCGTGTTCCTCTTCCTTCAAAAAAGCTTGTTGCTGTGGACCACTGCTCTTCTCCGTGCTGGTGCAAGTCACGGCAGTGGTGGTGGGTTCATCTATGGCTTTACACATTCTACTATTCTAATTGCTAGCTGGTTTGCTGTTCGTCTATCTTTAAATTCTAATGGTAGCTGTTGTTTTTCTACTGCAGTACACTATTATGTGCACATTTTTGTTGAGAGGAAACCCAGACTCACTTGACTTCCTTCACGGCGGCTTCGTACTGACTGGTGTTGTTGTTGTGCGGTGGTGCCCGTGAACTGCTCGTACAATCGTACATACAATACCGGTGAAAGTACTACCAGTACCTACAGTATTAAAGTACCAGTACAAACACCAGTGCACGATTACTGACTGTGGCATTGTGCATGGCCCAATAAACTTGCTTACTCCGGTACACATAGCGCGAAAAAAGACCCATTCATGACCATTAAATACGGTGAACTCAAAAATGACTATTGAGCCATGTCGCTCATGACTTCATGGTAGTGATCGGGCGTAAAGCCGGAAGTATACCAACATCACAATGACCCGTAGTCAGAATTGTTTAAATCACAGATTATCAATGTAAATAACAATGCTAGTCCCGAGTGTCGTTTGCTGTTGGGAAGCGAACAGCTAATCGCTACCATGCTTGCACGTTCCAGTCGTTGATCGACGACGTCTCGCGCGGTTCCTGGCTACTGTAACTCGTGACTAGGTTACAGTCATGCATTGGTCTTGCATATATTTATTGTATTGCCCAGACGCACGTCTGTACTCAAACTCATTAATTGTGACCGGGTGGCTGTCGATGGCGAGATGCTCCTGTTACTATCTGCTGTAGCTACTACAGTAGTCTAGCTAGCTACAGTAGCTAGTAGTCGCAGCAAATGGTAAACCAAGGTGGAACTTCGTATCGAGCTAGCTAGTAGTTAGGCACCGGTCATTGGTTATCTAGATGCAGCTACCATGAATGTAATAGTACTAGTAGCCCCTTTTAGAGACTAGCTGGTCTGTCACGAGCTGTGAATTAAACAGGGCGATTCGACTCCTTAGTACTTACAACTCGCCAACCGTGGCCACTGCCACTGACGTTCTGAGATGTGGTGCTCGTAACATCGATTGCCACAGAGGTACATTCACTCTTCAATGACAAGGAGCAATCAATCATTTCTTAGTTCGCTTGGCCGAGTTGCCGGCCGGTGAGGCTTGGGGCATAGGTAGAGAGACAAGACAACGAATCGCTGAATAACTGCAGACGGAGGTGTAGGACTGATCATAGCTGACTGGAATGCAGATCATGAGGCCGGCACCGACAGCCCGTCAGAGATGTGGGTACTAAGCACAATGATGAGTGCGTCTACTAGTAACTATTGTAGGGGGCGAGATGGGGCGACCTCGGAAGAGGCCGGGCAGACCTCCAGGCAGCTGCGGTACCATGTTGTTTTGGTCGCTCAACCTGACTGACTTGAATCAGCACTGGACTGAACTGAACTGAACTGAACTGAACTGAAGGCAAAGACACCTGACAGCTTTGCGTTGATAACAAAATTGTTGCGTTACTCACAGAATTGTCGATCATGATGACGGACAAATGCTTCGATGCGTCGTCGACAAGCTACTACTGGCTAGCTAGCTAGAGTAGTACTGTACACGTCAGCCGATAAACTCCGCTAACGCTATGTAGCATCTGCCAGGATCGCGCATTTTAGGTCAAACCGGTCAGTCAGTCTACTATTTGAGTCTTCCCGCACTGAATACGTTCCCATGACCGCCAAATTATTTTGTGACGGGACAATACCCTGCTCACTTGCGCGGTAGATTGCCTAATTATTTATACTAGACCGTGTTCTTTAATCGCAAAATCCGACTACTTAGGCAACCAAATTCTTCTGTTGCTAAGTACAGATGTCGTCACGCCCGTAACGCTCGATGCACATGAAATTAAAAATTACGCAAATAGTTCTCCCAGAAAATTCAAACAACACGGGGCTGATGCATGCTAACTAACTGGCATCTTTGCCTATCAGACAAAGCAGCCAGAGCCTACCGGTAGCAGCTGCTGCGAACTGTATAGCTACCCAGGGCCGAGGTAAGGTGAAGCGGGTCCGTCTTTTGTTGCTGTGTTGTGGTGTCTGCAGCTTGGGGTCACAATCTACTTTCTTGTGGTCATAGATTGGCAAGCAACACCCATCAACAATCATCATCAACAACAACAAGATGGGCTTTTCAGTGCGCAGAAGACGAAGAGGGAATCCGTTGGAAGCTTCCAAGAGGGATACCTCCACGTGCACCTCCTCCCTTGTGGATGAACCCACCAAGCCGGTAGTGGGTGTCCGAACGACTCTAATCTGCAACTCGGATTCCATCAATCGTCTTCAATATGAGCGACAAACCTCATCTGCTTCGTCATCATCGTTGACGTCAACCAACCATCCTCGAAGGATCGTTCCACAAGATCCTTGGAGCGAAACCAATCTACAAGAAGCCATCGACTTGTGGAAGCTCACAGACGATGAAATTGTGAGACTCAAACAGCTGCAGCACAACTTGAAAGACTGCGCGCATCACTTCAAGTATGATCCGCATATTGTCTTGCGTTTCATGACGAGTCCCGTCGGTCATCATGCCGAGTCACTCTTCCGCAAGATGGTTCAGTGGAGGATCGACGAGAACATTGACAACATGCTGGACGAGTACAAGCCACCCAAGATCCTGTTGGACTACAATACCACTGCCATTCTCAAAGACTACGATCACGAGGGCGATCCAATCTACGTCGAACGAGGAGGTGCCATTGATGTACACGGGATGCTCAAGCGCTTTACACGTGAAGATCTCTTGGAGTATACCGTATACACTCGTGAACTCAACACACAAGGAGCATGGTTGGAAGAGTATGAACAACGGCAAGGCCGCAAAGTCAAGGATGTGACAGTCGTATACGACTTGAAGGGCTTGAACTCGCATCATCTGAACCCCACTGTAATGAACTTTTTCGGGGAGATCATGACACTGAATCAAGAAAAGTTTCCAGGGCCTATCAAACGGATGATTATCATTCGAGCTCCTGCGATTTTCCGGCTTGCTTGGAATGTCGTCAAGCACTTTTTCCCTCAATCGGCGCGAGACAAGATGATCTTTGCGGGCAAGCATTATCAAAAAGTCTTGGAAAAGTACATGGATCTAGACGTACTTCCTCCTTGTATCTGGGAAGGTGGCAAGGGAGAAGCTGCCACTGGTCTTCCATCCAACTTGGAGGGCGGTATCATTCCGGATCATGTGCAACGTGAAAGTCAAGATTTACCGCCATCATCACCTTCTACCAAAACCATCCAAATGTCAGATTCCTTTGATATGACCGACCAGGGATCGTTTTCCTCCCACGGGTGCGACATAGATACGTCCTTCTAGAGCCCGCCATTGATTGTTTATTTACTCACGAGACAAGAGCATCTTGATTTTTCACACGAGTGCTTGTTCCTTGCTCCACTGAGTTTGTACCCCGTGTCAGTTTGTTGGCGTGCACTGGCGAGCAGTGCACCCCCTCATCGCTTGTCTTTGTGCAAGTCCGTTGTACTGGAGGATAGTACAGTACAGTGTGACTGCAGCCTTTATGTGCTCTCTGTCAAGGTGCCTGGTTTGGGCTCGCCTGATTCTATCAACCCCAACATCATAAAAGCCTCTCTCCTACCAAAATTTTGCTGTGTCAAATGTTGCAATTCCTATCATTGCCATGATATTATAAAGCTATAAAAATGAAACAAGCTAACCATACTACGGATGTCTGGAATGACTAGTGATTTAGAACAAGTGTAGCTCGTATAGGTAAGACTCGGCGATCTCGTCTAGAGGTCCATCAGGCGTCAAAGGCATCTTCGCAGCTGGAAGACAGTTGCAGATGAGAAAGTTGTAGAACCGTTTGTTACAGTATTTAGTTTCTTATGTACGTTTTGTGAATCTTCCGCTGGTACACAAGGTCTTTCACAGCACTAGCTAGGTCATATCATACTCTTCGATACAGCCATGGTTGGTATCCACAAACATATCACACAGTACCAGTAATCATCTTCAATGCGTCCACTTGCGCGTGAGCGGGCGTCATCATTTTCTGGTACACATCTGAATGCGAACATTGTTACTAGTATGCACAAGGCTGCACGGCGGAGACATTTCCAGTCAAATCATCAAGGTGAAAGGAACCGGCCGCAAGGAACCTGGCCGAAATAGTGACACGACCGGCCTGCTCGTCCTCCTCTTCGTCAAAGTCGAACGACATGGTCGTGGTAGGAGTCAACAACCGCGAAGTAGCATGGTTGGTTTTCATGGGAGTCGCATCCGGTGGCGGTGATGATAGGGGTGTATCGCAATCATCCTCGGCTGGTGCAATCCCACCTTCAAAACGTTGAGGCATTCCCTCTGCGGCTCTGCCGCGTCCATACTGTGGAGAAACAGCCTGAGGCAAGACAGACAAATCCATGAATTGGCTCAGCACTTCTTCGTGATTATCAGGACCCGAAAAGGTCATTTTGGCAACCGCCCAGGGATCGAAAAAGTGCTTGACAATGGCCCATACCACACGGAAGATGGCCGGTGCACGGATAATGACCATGCGCTACAAGGATCCACATTGTAGATGTCATTGTTATTACGAAATAGGGCAAACGAGAAATTCGTGAGAAAGTGATATTTCCAACCAATTCCACAACTCAAAACCACTAGGGAACATACCTTGACAGGTCCTGTGTAATAATCCTGAGTCAAACGCATCATGTGTTCAAAAAAGTGCAACACACCAGGACGCATGTGGCGAGCATTCAATCCAGCCAAATCGTAGACAATAGTGACTTGAGTAATGGGTCTACCCATGCGTTCCTCGTGATCTTGAATCCACTTGCCACGACCACACAATTCCCGCAACCAGACAATGTGCTGAATGAGATGATCATGACCAAATCGCTTCAACAAGGAAGCCGCATCGGTCGCACCCGCTCGTTCCAGATAAATGGGATCTCCTTCATGGTCCAGACCATGTAAGATGGCGGAGGGAACATACTCCATCAAGACTTGGGGTGGTGTAAAGTCGTCCAAAATCGTGTCGACGTGTTCGCGCACACGCCAATCAATCATGCGCCGAAAGAGGCGTTCGGCAGGTTTGTACCCCTGGGGACCTTTCATGAAGCGAACGACTTCAAACGGATTGTTCTTCCAATGGGCTACATCCAAAAGTTTGGTTTCCAATTCGCGCATTTTGTTGACTTCATCCTGACTCAATTCCCAGACACGAACGACTTTTCGAAAATCGTCTTCGTTCCATCGGGAATGGGCGGGCCGTGGGGGGATATATAACTTTTCGTAGTAATCGACAGATGATGTATCGGATCCAGAGTCACTGCTTTGGTGGGAGGAACTCAGGGTCGAAGAAGAAGTTGTCGTGGCATCGGTGTCCGCAACTTTCAAGGCAGAAGTGCTGGGTGATGGGAGAGGGGAGACCGTCTGGCGAGACGTAGCAGAATCCAACTGAATGGACGAAAAGGGAAGGCCACCACGTTGATTGTCGGTCTCGGTTTCCTCTGGTAACGGCTCCATATGCTGCACGCCTTGGAGGCGACTGCATCTATTGACAAAAGGCCGCTTGCGGCGGCGACTCATTTTGCGCAACAACTGCATGGTTTTCTTATTGTAGAGCTATGATAGAAGACAACCTCTCCCACGAAAAGGGAAAATGCAGTATCTAGAGCACAGTAATACGGTGGTAGGACAAGCTAGCTAGTAGCTAACAACCACAGAAGAGAAAAAGTATAGTATCTTTCTGCTGGTACTAGCTAGTAGCTAGTACCGGTCGTGCAACTGCCTCTGAAATTGTGACTACTTTGGGTGAGAATCCATGTCTGCATAGTTAAAAGTATTTAGTGTTACTGGCGACCGTGTTGGTATGATACTTAACGTCGAGAAGTTTTGAAATTACCTGTTCGTCGGATACTTTTGGCTGGGTGTGCGTGCACCTCTAGTAAAAATGCAGTGCGCGTTGGTTTCAATCGGCGTTGAGTCGCCGCGTGCAGGATACCCGGTATTCAACTGGAATCCAGGGTGTGGGCCCTCAACAGCACAACTGTTGGATTAAAACACAAAGAACTAGCCACTAGTAAAAGACCATACAGTAGAAAAGTAGTTTACTAAATAAAGTGACCATTCAACTCTACTTCCTGTGGATCAAACTG
>ENA-ORBV01001747-ORBV01001747.1-microbial-mat-metagenome-genome-assembly--contig:-NODE-1747-length-47672-cov-5.513058_pt1 | contig 47672 bp, 52 predicted proteins | sample MGYA00237777_ERZ505514 | MGnify/ENA primary metagenome ERZ505514 (study PRJEB26160, sample SAMN06269048) | microbial mat metagenome | isolation source: Oligotrophic lake microbial mat | place... | reverse complement strand
AGCTGTAAAAAAGTGGAGTTAGATCCGCGTGTGTTCATAAACATGGCGCTAAGACTTGCAAGTCGTGGTGAACAAGTGCCAACACCACTCGAACACGCCCGCAAAACTCGAGCCGCATAGTCAATAACCGCCCTTATGACTTGGTTACGGGCATGAAAGAGCGAAAACGTTCCATTTTTACCTCCTAAGCAAAGACAAGTTACTCTCCCTTGCGTAGCACAAATGCGCAGAGCAAAAGTAAAAAACACTTCCTTTTTTGATTGCAATAAGGGAGCCAAGTTACGGAACGATTGAGCGCGCTGCGCATTGGTCTGCTGAAGCTCGATACTGTCGGTTAAACGAGTGACACTGGTAGTGGCAAGTTACCTAAATTTACAATTATAGTACCGTCCCGGAGGCAAACTCCCTCTTATAACTAAAATATCGACTGTCTTTGAAGCGCTATCTTCTCTTAGAGAAATACCATTTCCTTCAAAAATACCATTTGCACTTTGAATTAATGCATAGGTGCCGTAGCTGCCTTCAACGAGGTAACAAGCCGAATCCAAACATTGAATGCCGGAAAGTTGAAAGGCAGTATCTTTTTGCATCATTAAAATTCTATTTCGACCATTCTGACATTCGTAGAGATTCTTCCAATTATCGGCTGATCCAAGTGAAGGAATGAAAAAAACAAAAAAAGAAAATACTAAACTTGAATACTTGCTCATCGAAATGCTCCTTTAAATGAGAATTCTCCTACAACCAGTAGGCGATGTTTACTCTGGGCGCAACGAATTAATGAATATCAGTATCATAACTAAAATTTATGATTAGGTTCTACTTTAGCGAGCGCAAGCATTTTGCTATTTGCCGCTCGAGCGTAGTTTCAATGGACTGTTGGCGTCTCACAAGAAACACACTTTGAAGGCTTTTTCTCTTCGGCATTGGCACCTCAAGCTCCTTAAGTCTAAAATCAGGTTTTGTGCTTTCGTTGTGAAGATCGACTACAAATTCTGGGAGGTAAGCAACGGCGTAACCTCCGCGGCAAAGTTCTAACGCTGATTCCATCATGGTGACTCGAAATTTAACTTGTCTAGGAATTTTATGGTCAGGCCATCCATCTAACCCAATAACTTTTGACGGAGTGCCTTCCGTTGGTAAAAGTGGAATTGCAAATGGCAGCAATTCAAAAGCATGCCCCTTAAAATTGTCGAGTCGTCCAAAAACCCCCATTCGGATCTTTGCGACTTCAACAAACTCAACGCCGGATTTGGGGATTGGAGCATATGTAATTCCGATATGCCATGACTCTGACCTCAATCGCCCTAAATATTTAAATTAAATCCAACACGACATCTTTTCTGACATATAGGGGCCCCTCCACCAACACCCCTTCAAACTTCTCTAGCGGCTGTAATACCGCCAGGTATTGCATACAACACTCTTTCTCTCTTCTATATAATACCTTGCACTAATATACGATATATTGTATACATATACTTGTATGTAGGGGGACGTTTTGTCGTTAAAAGAAGTTGTTTGGCTGGGTAACAGTAAAGAAACCTTAAGCGAGTTCCCACCTGCCATTAGAGAGGATCTTGGCTTTCAACTTTACAGAGTACAACAAGGCAAGATGCCTTTAAGAAGCCGTCCCATGAAAAGTATTGGCAGCGGGGTATTTGAACTGAAGGAGCAAGACCATCAAGGCTGGTATAGGGTTATTTACACGATTCAAGTGAAGAACAAAATTTATGTCCTTCACTGCTTTAAAAAACAAAGTGCAAAGACTCCAAACGCTGACCTTGAACTTGCCAAAAATAGGTTAAAGAAAATTTAATAGGAGGTACTTATGAAAAAAAATAAATCTGTTTTCCACGATATGGGTTTTAGCGAGCAAGAGAGCTTAACCCTGACTGTTAAGGCAGACATTTACGGTAAAATTCTTGATGTTGTTGAAAAGCAAAAAATTAAACCCCGTGATCTTGAAAAAATACTCGATGTACCACAACCACGAGTTAGCGAACTTTTACGAGGAAAAATGTCTTCTTTGAGTATTGAAAAGTTACTGTCTTACCTTGAAAAGATGGGTGTTCAAACATCCGTTTCATTTAAGACAAAAAGGGCGAGCTGAGTTCTCCCCTTTTTGTTTGACGAGGCCATGAGTCCGCAAGACCAAGCCTCGTCCTCTGACACTTCTTCAAGAGTGGTGCCACAGCTCTAAAGGCCTTAGATTGATCTATTCAGCTTTGTCCGGCCGCTTAGCAGACGAGGAGGCTTCCCAGAGGAAAAGCATTGGGTGTTTGACTTTTAGAATCACTTAAAAGACCATTAAAGGATAATCAGTTCGGGGAGGTTTCATGCGGTTTTCTATTTTACTAATACTCTTTTTGTCGACGTCGTCTTTTGCTGCTACCGAAAGGGAAGACGTCCGATCTGTCGTTAAGGAACATTTGAAAGATGTTAAAATTTGTTATTCAGAAGCATTAGCTAAAAAGCCTGAAATTGAAGGTAAAGTTGTAGTTGACTGGACAGTCAGTGATACTGGAGCTGTTACGAAAGTTTCTATAAACGACGCAAAGACGACGTTAAAAGATTTAGAAGTTCAATCATGCATTACGGAGAAATTTAAATCATGGAAATTTCCCCCGGCCCAGAAGGACCAAGTAATCACTGTATCCTATCCGTTTGTCTTTACCCGAGATTAGAAAAATCTAAGATTAGGAATTAAAAATGGTTCGACGTATTCTAATGACAGCAATTGCGATGGTTTACTTAAGCTTGCTTGGCTGCGCTTCAACCATGAAAGCAGTCACTCTTAAAAGAGCAACCTTTGATTTGGATTGCCCCGAAGACCAGCTTCAAATTCAAGAGCTCACTACAGATACCTGGGGCGTAAAAGGTTGTGGCAGGAGAGCAACATATATAATTGAAGGTGACTGTTGGATTGAGAACTCCTGCAGAGCAATTATGAACAGCGGGGAAACGAAGGATGAAAAAAACCCTGATCTCATTACCAACGCCACCGCAACGTAACTTCCGTTTTCCCTATCCCCCGAATCACCCACCATGCCTTTCTCAGCTGGCCCTGCGCTTGCATTCTTTTTCCCTCTATATAGAGCTTCATTATATTCGAATCCATAGGGGAAATATTGCAAAATATACAAGCTACGTTCGCCCCAGAGACCAAAAATGCAAACGGCTATGTGCTTAAAAGAACTGTTGAAGGTTACCAGTTTGAGCACAGACTCGTAGCAGAGGAAATTTTAGGGTTTCGCCTACCTCCATTTGAACACGTCCACCATATTAATTTTGATAAAATGGATAACAGTCCAGAAAATTTATGTGTAATGAATGATGAAGATCATTTAACTTTTCATAAGATGCTCAGAATCTACAAAAGGGCCTTTAAGAGTTTGCCACACCCAATAACCCAGTTGCGGCTACTGAAAGAGCAATTCAATGGTGTTTTACTCTGCGAAGCAAAACAAACGCAAGTAGGCATGGTGGAATTTGCTCGAGCTAGAATTGTTCAGCTAAAAAAAAACAAAGATCGTTGGACAAAAACGGTTAATTCTCTTCGCTATCGACGAGGCACTTGAGTCCGCAGTCGCTTGGCTGTCCTTTTTTTGACCATGAATAATTTCTTTGATGACCGGTGCCCATTGACAGATGCACTCCTTTGGAAAACAATTACGTATGACACTAAACTTTTATGAGATGGGCACTTTCATATGCCTAGATGGCGCTGCAAAGACCAAAGGATTAAAGCCCTCTCAGATTAAAGTGTGTTTTGTCACCAGAGATCAAAAATTATTGATCGATATTTTAACGAAATTATCTGAACAACCTGACTGCTATTTTGTTAAATATTCGAAAGTACCAAAAGATGAAATGTTCCTTGGTAGATGCTTTTTTACCGCCGCAGAAAAAGCCGGAGGTGTGTGGGCTGAATTTAAGTCACATCCAAAACTAATGGTCCACCTTCAGGACGATACTTTCGCTGCAAACTTTAGATCCAGATAGGCAATCCGACGAGGCCATAAGTCCGCAGTCGCTTGGATGGCCCTTCTTTCAGTGCCAGCCCGGTATGAATCTGGATAATAATCTTTTGGATTTAGAAAATTAAGGATTCAAGCGACTTACTTTTTCGATCCAGTTATCGAGTTCCTTGAGTACATCGTTTAAATTTTTAACGTCCGTTTTATAATAACCTGCTCGAAGTCTATTGCCTGATAACTCTTTCGCGGCGTTGAAGGTTTGGACAGAGTTCTCGACAAGTGCCTTTGTTACCATTACGTTTTGCGCCTTCTCAGCGCTGTACCAACCTTCAAAGCTGAGAGGCTGAATACCTAATTCGCGAACGCAGTCTTCTAGATAATATTTATGAGCGAGTCCAAAAACGATCAGGACAGGCCCTTTAGAAAATTTTTCTTTTTGCCTTTTTATATTCTCGCAAATATGCGCATCCCGTTTTCGGAGCGCCGTAAGTCCGTGACTAGCCATTATGTCATATCTTTTACGAATTATATTTTGGGTGTCAGGACTTTGAGATTCAACGAGAGAGCTAATACTTCTTTTGAAATGATCAAAAAGAGGCTGAATTTCCTTTTTGAAAGTTTTTGCCTTTTCGTAATTCTGATCATTTTCCAAATTGTACTCATCGTTATGCCAGTCTACCGGCACCACCTGCGCACCAGACTCTTTGGCGTAAGCGTAGACAATGCTTTGCTCGACTGCCCCATGTATAACGCCATCGATGGCATCGAAATATTCTGGACGTACTTCGGTTAAAATAAGAGTGGGTTTGTAAATATAAAGAACAGAAATGAAATCGTGAAGAGTATAGTTTGGCTCGTCCAGCATGGCACCATGAATTGATCCCAGTACATAAACTGCGGGCGGTCTATCTTTTACGGTAAGACCGGTGCAACTCAAAAGAAAACTTAAAGCAAAAACAAAGCAAAACGATTTCATGGCACTCAAAACTTATCGGGCAGTAACTCTTTGGTCAATTTCAATCAACTGTTAGTTTTAGCATCCACTTGTTGGAACAAGATTCTACATTTTTATTTCTGGGAAGGGGTCATCCAAAAACAACTGGTTTAACAGCCCTGGTATCCGACAAGCCATAAGGAGCGCCGCGCGCTAAGCTGCCGACGAGGCAGGAAGCGGGAGTGCGGGACGCACGGGAGCTGAACTAGCGCGCAAGCTCCGAAGCTTGTCGACCTATATCGGATTTAAAAGGTCCCGCGTGTTATTCCTCACCGAATTCACCATCGTTGACACCTCCACCGCCACCGCCACCATCTTCCCCGCCGCACATGGCTTTAGCAACTTCTGTAAACTCTCGATGTTCTCATTTTCCGGATCTAACCACTGATCTATATCTTGGTCTTTTAAAATTACCGGTATCCGGTCGTGGATACTCTCCATTAATGAATTAGCACTTGTCGTAATGATAGAAAACGAATCTACCACTTCCCCGTCGTCTTTACTCTCCCAATGCTCCCACACCCCTGCTACACTTAGTATATTTTGATCTTTTAATGATATCGCAAATGGCCTTTTTTTATCTTTTGTCCTCTTCCACTCATAAAATCCACTTAGCGGAATGATACATCGTCTTTTTTTAAAGGGTGTCTTGTACGTACGCTTCTCTGTAATCTCCTCACCCCTCGCGTTTATTAGACTGTACTTTGCCGCACTTTTAATGTCTTTTGCCCACTGGGGAACAAGGCCCCATCTAAAAAGCTCTATTGTCTTTTTATTATCTCGGATAAGAACTATTGGGGACGTCTGAGTCGGCGCCATGTTGTAATTGGGCTTAAGATCTCTTAATAAAGGAAGCCGTACGGTTTTACTTAAGTACCGCATTTCTAACTCTTCATCGGTGTAAGTTTCATAAGCTCTGCCGCACATTTTGAGCCTCATTGTTAGGTGTGTTTGGTAAATTTGATTTTTCAAGCTTAAGACGTTTATCGACATTTATTAATATTTGAAAAATCCTTACGAGAGATTGAGTTTCTTCTGGGTTTAGCGTGAAGTTGTTAATTGAGTCTGTCTCATTCATGGCTTACCCTTCTCAGCATACAACTTTATTTAATAATATCCTTAACCGCCGTTTTTATCTTTTCAGGTAAAATACAAATCTTACCATTCCCAATTTTAGCAATTGCCAAACCGACATCTTTATCGCTAGTTACAATTGCATCAAATTTTGAGCACAAAAACATATTAACGATCATTGCATCTGAGCTGGATAACCCTTGGCTTTCCATAATCTTAATTGCATCTGCCCAGTCTGGAGCCTTGTCTAGATGCTTCGTTGTATCTTCGTTTTGCGTACTAAGTATATTTAAACCCAGCTCATCCTCTGCATCTGTCCAGACCCCCGTTAACTTGTTTCCTACGCGATTTTCACAAAGCTCAGTCCACAAATCTTTTTTTTCAAATTCTATCTGCAACATCTCGATTTTATATTCTTTTAGCTCAGCCTCACCTAAACGAATAGGTGGTTTTAACTCTCTTTTGTTCTTGTTACTTTTCGCTCTCAGGGAGCCAAGTTTATTTGAAAACTCAATGGGCAAGAGATTTTTATCTACTAAAGATTCCAAATCAAGCAGAGATTCCGTAAAGATAATTCTTCTGTGAATCTCAAGGAACTCCATTTTAACATTGGAATTATAATAGAGAGGAATTTTATTTTCAAAAACCATATCTAAGAATTCAATCGTTGGCTCATAAAACGAATCAGAATCATAGGTGGCAGAGATTAAAACATTGGTATCTACAACCAAACCGCTTTTTAGATTCGATCGTTCTTCCAGTAACGTCAGTAAATCACTATACCCCCAAACATTCGACATCAAATATCCAGATCAGATTTTGGTTTAGCCGACTTCTTGTTGGGAACTGATTTGGGACTCTGGTTGGCCTTCTCAATAATATCAAAAATATTTTTAGAGAGCGGTTCCCTTCGCATGGCTGCAATCTTTTGAGCAACGCGTTTTGCTCCGCCCTTTTTGCCTATCTTAGGTTTTTGGTCTGCCATTTTAAAACTCCTTGTTACCTAATCAATATACCATAAAATCCATGACGCCAAACATACTGAATTTACTATGTATTTTTAAGCAAGACGTCCACCGAATAGGACTCTGACCTAGGATATTTTTTTATCACTACACATTGCCCGACTTCAAGAGATTTAATCATGTTTGGGTGAATGTTAAATTCCTCAGTTTCCCTTGATGAATTGTCTCCAGTCGCAACATCCCACCACAGTATCCGCTTTGTTCGTAATGTCTTTTTCCATACGGTCCTTGTCCCTGCAATCCCCGATATTATCTCTGCACTCTCGGGGCGCTTTTGTAAGAATGCATAGAGGGTTGAAGTGTTTCCCATAAGCCTTCCGGCAAATTCAGGACTGATACGAATTAGATCAGACAGCTCCTGATGTGCCACTACTACACCAATTTTAGAACTTCGTGCCCGATCTAAAAAGCCAATAAAATCTTCTTGGGCAAGGTCTGCGAACTCATCGATGATGACAGTAAAGGGTTTGCGTAACTCTTTCGGGATTTCGGAGTCGATCCTTGCGGATGTAGATTTCAGGTCTTGAAGGATAAACTTTCCTATTGCCTTGGAGCTCTCTCCGTACCGCCTTGAGTCTAAAAAAGCGAATACAATTTTACCTTCGGTAGCTGCTCTAAATAAATCAATGGAATCTTCGGAGCCAGCAATCTTATCTCCAAAGTCAGATAATACAAGTGACTCTAATTGTGTGCGAAGCCCCTGAAGAGAGCGAAAGTTTTGTTCATCTTTTATAAACCTTAGGGCTTCATCAAAAATCTTCGAAGTACTTTGATCAGCAATCTCTTTTAGCCATACCTTAAAGAAGTCAGCTGATTTTGTCCCTTCAAGTATTACCTCCAAATCAAAGGGCACATTCTTATTATCTCTAAGCCAACAAAGTCCTATTAGAAGCTTCAACAGAAAACTTGCCGATTGATTCTTGTAGTACTCCTCACTCCAGCAAAGGGACAGCATTAACCTGTCCCGGAGCTGGGTGGCGGTCCCGCCACTTACTAAGTTGTACTTTGAAGATGGCACATCCTGATTTAAGGAAAACACTCTTAAATCTTCCTCGCGATTAGCTTTTTGAACTTCGTCCTTTAGTTCGCGAAGCATTTCACGTTCACCCTTTAAATCAATAAACATTATTCCAAGCCCATTTCGAATGCGATCCCGTAAAATATGCATCAGCAGGACTGTCTTTCCAAAACCACTGGCGCCCACTATGTGCACATGATGATTAAGTTGTGAGTCTGTGAGCCTTTCAAAACCTAAAAGTTTATTCTTTTTTTTCCCAAGTAAGATTCCTTCCTTATTTCCAAAAGAAGTTCCCAGCATTTTACACCTCCGTCTTTTCTAAAAAGAAATCGGGAGCCATTTCAATTTTAAACAAATCTCCATATGGCTGGGCCTCTGATCTAATATTTTTATAAACGATATCTTTGGTGCAGACAAAGTGAACTTGGTTTGCGGTGGGAACGGTACTTTTAGAATACTTAATTAGGTCCACATAGCCTTTTATTTTTCTCGGTACCGAGCTTTCGCCTTTGCCGCAATTTCAAACTCAAACGCTATTTTTTTACCATCCGAAAGTATATAGAGACCGTCAGGACGAAGCTCTTTTGAAAATTGCTCTTGGTACTCATTATTTTCGGATAAGTGCTTTTCTGAAATCCAACAAACACCTAGATTTTGAGATTCAATTACCATGCGTGAAATTAAAACTTGTCTGTCGTGATCAAACGTAAAGAAATCTGTTTCACGAACGGGCCTACAGTAAAATCTAAAGGGTTCAATTGCGGATACCACAGCGAAGCCCGCGTCTGAAACTGCATAATACCGTCGAATTTCAGAAAAGGTGCGAAGGCGTAAAAGAAAACCAGCCTTTTCTAATTGTAACAGGCGCTTTCTAGCCCAAAGAACACTTACTGATTTGCGACCCGAACGAGTGATCTTAAAAAATTTCTGGTGTATTTCATCTACTGAGACAAACTTCATTTCTAAAATAAAACTGAGAACCTCGACGTCACGACTGGTTACTGCAATCTCAGATTTAAAATCACTTTCAAATCCCGCCATCGGAATCTTTTCTTTCATAGCTACATACATATCTATTCCTCCTATTTATAATCCTGTCCTCATGCTTACTTTCCTTACTTCATTCCGGTTGTGGGAAGCTTTAGGCCCCTGACCACCTTCAATCGTAGATTGGGGGTGGTCAGGAGCCGTCCAAAGCAGGCGCAACCGGAACCGCGAGATTTTTTGGCCACTTATGAATGCTTCACTGTGACCAAATAACCTATTTCAAGAGATGACCCAGAATCTGAGTGTGGAGCTGTCTTGGTTAACCCCGTCAGCCAAGCGTCAGCCAAAGTCAGCCAAACTGTAGTGACTTCGAGTGACCTCGTGTGACCTTCAAGGTCACATGAAGAGAGATAACCTATTGAAACTCCTTGTTATGGATTTCAAGTATTTAGGTTTTTTTTAGGATTTTAAGAAGAAGGAAAATGGGGTGATAGTAGCTCGCCCCAGAAAATTCACCAACTTAGGACTTAAGTTGACATCGAGAAAGCTAATCTGCAAGTTTTTTTCCATTTCAGAACCAATATTTCTCACTTTAAAGTCTCCGTTAATAACTAGTCGCGACTTGGAACGTACTTTTTCTGCATTCTAAAGTCCGTAAGGTTTGCGACCTTCACTTCTTGTCGACTGGGAGCAACAAAGCTTAAGCCTTCTGTCGCCCCTCTCACATCAATACCCGCTAATCGAATATACCTTGTCATAACCTTCTCATCCGTCCAACCGCAGATCTTCTTCACAATAGGGCTTGTGACCCCCGCATTTAGTAAATGCGTTGCAAAGCAAGCTCTAAGAGCGTGAAAGTTTACAGAGGTAATACCGATGCCGCTACAAAATCCGCGAAGTACCCTAGCTGCATCACCACGCCTCCACTGATTTATTCGTGGAAGGACGTGCGCATCTTTGGGAGCAATGGCTCTGCGTTCGATTAAATACGCCTCTAATTCTTGGTTAATTGGAATCTTCCTCCAGTAACCTGCCTTAGTGGATTTAATTATATCCATGCGTCCGTTATAGGATTTTGAACAAGTAATCATCTTACCTTCAAAATCTATGTCGTTCCATAAAAGCGCATAGAGCTCACCACTTCGCATTCCCGTGTGCAGAGCCATAAACCAAATTGGGAACCAGGCATGATCCATCTCCCTTGCCGCATCCAATAACTTTTGAATTTCGGTAAGAGACAAAATCAAAGGTGGTTTCTCGTCATTGACTCGGCCCAAAACAATTCCTTCTGCCGGACTATTTCGAACATTTAAAACCGTTCCGTCTTCAATTCCCCACTTAAAAACAGTGTTGATCGCAGACCTTACGGCTTTCAATCTGCTTCGTGAATATCCTTGATTGACCATTTCTTGCAGAAGTTTTCTCACGTCGCCCGGCATAACTTCGTTACAAAGTTTTTTGTCCCATGGTTTGGTAAATCGCCTTAATGTGCCGATTGTCTCCCAAATTGTCGAACGCAAAATATGTTTAGACCTAAAGTCATCGCCTCGATTCACGAGTTCATACTCTTCTAAAAGATCGCCCCAGGGAAGGCCTGACCCCTCTCGCCTGGCGACCTCAGCGGCGCAGTATTGAAGCGCTTCCTTTTCAAAGATTTGGGCTTCACGCATACTAGTAATAAAACTTTGTTTGCGAGAAACCTTTATCTTTCTTTTGATTCGACTTCGTGAACTAACAGTAACTACGAAGTACTTCGTACCATTGATTACAACTTTTTTAATTCCCATCTTTTTCTCCCTCTTGGTTGTGGAACGTTAATTCCAGAGTGAGACTCTACAGGCCCGTGTCCTGTGTGAGATCTTTCGATGAGTTGATCCAGAAGCTCGCGGTCAAAGTAAAGGCGTCCACAAAATTTATGGGCCGCCAATTTACCTCTTTGGTAAAGTTTTTTTACCGCCTCGCGAGTTGAGCCTAAGTACAAAGCCACTTCATCAGTTCTTAGCCATCTCTTAATTTTCAAAGAACTATGTTTCAGCTGAATTTCGCGAAAAGGATCTTCGCCTAATAAAGCTGAAGCATTACTTAATGTATTCATAACAGCCCCCTCCGGTCTGATCAACTGACAACCTGGTTATTAAATTCACTTTCCTTAATTTCACCGCGCAAAAGCTTGCCAACAAATTCATCAAAAGATAACTTACCGTTTCTCTTTGCATAAGACTCAAAAGCAATATTGAGCCTATCCATTTCTGAATATGTTTTTTCCTGAAGCTTTTTAATATGTTCGTCGGTAATTAGGTTTAAACCAAGAGAGATAATCTCTCGGTCCATTACCTTACGCCCGTAACCTTTTTGATTTATCTTGTCGCGAAGCAAATAGAGCTTATTAATAGTGACAGGATCTAATTTTTTAGATGCTGCCTGCTCCTTTTTATCACTCCTTTTTTTATCAATTACTTTACTTATTGCCACTTCCACTTCTTCCTCCTTTATTTAAAATGAATGGGGGATTTTCACCTCCCCCTTATTCATTTCGCCGATTTTAGTTAAACTTTAAGACCCGGTAATAAAAATTTTTTATTTGTTACGAATAAGTAAAAATATGACTAATTAGTAACACTCATACGAATTAGTAAACCTGTTGCGAATATGTAAAAACAATGCGTTAAAGTAAAAAAACGACTAATTCGTAAAGCCATTTAGACAAAGTCTATTAGAATTTTCACAAAAACTACCTCCTTTGCCATTTAATTCGCTCTTGCAACCCTAACGAATAATCAGAATCGATATAATCACTTTTTTCACATTGTTTCTAAATAGGAATACAAACCCTAATTAGGAACACAGAACCTAATTCGATGTGAAAGTTGCTAATTAGGAAAAGAATTTATCGAATAACCGCCTCTAGGACTTGGTTACGTTCAAGAATCGTTAAATTTGTTGAGTGTCACCGAGCTAGAATCGTAACTTGGAACCTGATCCGGTGTGGTTTTCGATAGGAATTTTGGGAATTTTTTGAAAATGGCGGCCACGAAATGGCCACCAAAACCTATTTTTTGGTCTCTAAAGGGATTAAAAAATCTTTCAACTGGCGATCAGAGCGTTTTAAACCGCCAACAATCAAAGTGAGCTTTTGAAGATCGGGTTTGCTCATAATATGTAGCGGTGGCATCAGAGGAGTTGGGTTGTAGTTAAAAACAAGTGACTTGGTTTCACCCGGTCCAATTTCGACAGAATCAGCTAAACTCACTTTCTTAAAATCCTGTCCTTCTTTAACTTGCATAGACTTCAATTCCATAGTTTGGTTTTTCGTGGTGCTTTTGAGTAAGACTTTTTCTGGGGCAATGACTAGCTTTTTGGAAGAGAGATTGTTTATATTGAGCCAAGCAGTCATGTTATAGTTAAACAATGAAACCCGTCCGCTAAGCTCAACCTCTTCACCTTTGTCCTTTTTTATGAACGACGTCTGCTCATTTGCCGCTGGAAAGGCCGGATCTCTGTAAATCGAAAGAGTATCACAGCCCATTAAATTGAATACGAATACAAAAAAAGTAAACCTTCCAATAACTTTTACCATGTGCTACCTAACCAATCTGCCGTTGCTTCCCACCATTGTCCCGCACTTGTAAAACCAAGAGCTCCCAGTCCTATGTAAGCTTCGGCACCTTGTGGTCCCGCTGCACTTAGAGCCATGAACTGCATAGTATGACCCAAAGAGTGACGTAATAAATCTTGGTAACCTCCTCCAAAGTATGCACTAGTTCCGATGGTCAAGTCACCACCTCCAAAACCTAAAATATTTGTTTTAGAGCCCACCATGCCCTGGTACCAGCTATTTGCCCCGACCTCTTGGATACCGCCACCCCAGAAGTGACCTCCTATAGCCGAAAGACCTAGAAATCCCGCTGATACGTTGAATATCGATTCCGCATTTTTCCAAAAGTCTCCCCCTTTGCCCGATATTCCACTGTAAATAGCCGATGCCGCAAGAGCCCCTGCGAATGTTGCTCCTACTGCAGCTAATGCTCCTATGGCACTGCCACTGGTTATAGCTAAAGAACTAAAGGCAAATAGTGCTGCAAATAAGAACCTTCCAGTCGGGTCTGTAAACATAAGCGGATTATTTGAAACATATATGTATTTATTAATCACCGTCGACGGCATACTAAGCTTACCCGGCTCTGGATCTTGTTGTAAAAACCTTCCTAAACTCGAATCATAAAATCTTGCTCTATAATAATAAAGGCCACTCTCTTTATCTAACTCTCTCCCCGTAAATGTATAGCTTGTATTTAGCACCGGATTAGCAACGACACTTACACCAGCTCCGTTGACTATATCTCTGATATCGCCAAACGCAGAATACGCATACCTCTGCACAACATTGCCACCACCGTCTATAATGTCTGTTGTAGTGCCGATACTGTCTTTGAGGAAGAAATAAGTCCCACTGCTTTGAGCTAATTTTTGCGCAACTCCCGCCGAACTTATATTTACCGAAAGCACGTCATCGGTTCTAAGAGTAGAATGTGTGTACCTTGCTAAGAGCGAATTGGTACCATCGAATTCCAGCAATACCTCTTGACCGTCGTACGCATACTTCCTCGTAAACGTTTTGCCTGTGTCCAAAAGAAAATTCTGATCGACAACCTTCTTTTCAATTCTTCTAGCCAATGCATCGTAGGTGTAATCAATAGATTTATGAGCCTGAGAACTAAGCGAAGCTGAATACTCTATTTTTATTAACTGATTTTCTGACGAATAAGAGTACTTAGTTACTTCTCCCGTTCCCTTTGCAATTTTTAAGATAAGATTTCCGTTATTGTCATAGGTGTAATTGTTTTTATAATCCTCACTCAATAATTGCCCCGTCAGATCATAAACGTAATTCCCATTTTGATCAGTTATGCGATTGCCAAGCGAGTCATACGTATAGGTTTCAGCACCACTGATGGGTCTGTTTGCACTACTTAAATAACTATTCAAATCATAGGCAAAACTGTGAGCACCCAAACTCGAACTGATATCTGTCACGTGTCCGAGTTGATTTCTCGAATAGTTAAAAAATGATTTCGTCACTGCATCCGATTTATGGGTAATGCTTTCAATAAAATTCCCACTGCCAAAAGCAAAGTCGTACATTAATGATAACGCCTTTTCTAAAAAATTTCAGTAACTATACTTCTTTCGAATTTCGATCGGACATCTAAAGCCCTTGCCCTCTAAGATCGGGAAGCGCCAAAACGTTGTGGCTGACGAACCTGTTTTGACAACCACGTTTGCTCCGGCCCGCCCTGCTGCAGTTCGTAGAGCCTTACTTGCTACCCCGTCTTTTACTTTTTCGTCCTCAAACTGGAAAACTGAAACCTCAACTTTAACATTGCCGACAAACTCACAGCTACTCAACTCTTCAACAGTCTCGGCAACCTTTACGTGACTTCCGTATTCTGCAAATGACCAATCCATTTCCCATTCCGAAGGGACACCTACGCATGAAATCAGAAAAAAACAACCTAAGAATATTAATTTATCAGCGCTCATTACTTTCTCACTTTTACCAAGATACCGACGTTACACCTTCAATCGCATTTGGGGTGGGAGGCTCTGGATCGGGCCACGGAGTACGCCTAATTATTCCTGCAAATATCTGACTATACAAACTCACCTTTATGTTAAATGGACTTGTATTATTCAATTTTGCTACCCCTGAGAAGATAAGTGCCGAACCAGAAAATACAGTTAAGCTGGAACCCAATGCACCTTCAAATGCAAATACCCCAAAATAAGTAAGTACTGCAATTACAACAAAATCAACCACAAAATTCTCAGCCCAATTTTCAAAAAAGTTTCCCCCCTCAAAGGCCGCTTCAATACCCGAAACAACTGCTGCCACAATAAATATTGCTAACCACGGAAACCGTCCCTGTGGATCTATAAAATTTGCGGGGCTATTTTTGGCATAGCCATATTTGTTAACTACAGTCGTGGGACTAATCATTCTCCCCGGATGTGGATCTTGCTGTAAGAACCTCCCAATATTAGAATCATAATACCTTGCTCGATAATAGTAAAGTCCGGTCTCTTTATCAAACTCGCGTCCTGTAAATGCATAACCAGTCGCCACTAACGGGCTACTGGTTATGTTATTCCCTGTGCCGTCTTTAATCTCAAGAATTGTCCCATACGCGCTGTAAACGTATCGTTGAATCACATTTCCGGCTGCATCAGCTACATCTCTGATTGACCCTAAGTGATCCTTTAAATAAAAGTAGGAACCGGCACTACTTGCTAATTTTTGACCAACTCCACTTGCAGTCACATTTACGGCAAGCACATCGTCCGTCGCAAGCCCACTATGCGTGTACCTAGCAAGCAATTGATTAGTACCATCAAGCTCTAGTAGATTTTCTTGATTGTCATAAACGTATCTTCTAGTAAATGTTTTCTCAATATCGGCGGGACTTGTATTATCAATTACATTTTTCTCAAGACGCCTGCCTAAAGCATCATATGCGTATTTCACTGACTTCGAAGCGCTTGCCGAAAAATTCGGTAAATAGTCAACACCCACAAGTTGATTTTCTGATGAGTAGCTAAACTTCACAGTCTCTGACGAAAATTTTGAAAATTTAAAAGTCATGTTCCCATTATTATCATATTGGTAATTATATTTATAGTCCTCTAGCAATAGCTGACCAGTGCCATCATAAACGTAATTTCCATTTTGGTCGGTAATCCGGTTTCCTAGTGAATCGTAAGTGAATGTTTCAGTTGTGCTCATTGAACTACTAGCTTGGCTGAGAAAATTATTCGAATCATACACGTAAGCGTAATTACCAAGAGTCGTCGTCATAGTTGAAACCTGTCCTAAGCCGTCGCGAGTGTAACCTAATGTAGATTTTATTTGCCCACTCGCCTCATGGCTTATTGACTGCAAGTAATTAGAGGTACCGTAGCTATATGTAGAAAGGCCGCCGGGTCTAGTTGACTGAGTAAGCCTGTTTTGACCGTCATAGCTAAAGCCAAAATTTTCTCCAAAGGAATTCGTCAAGCCGACCATTTCTCCAGTTACCGAATAAGAATAATTTGTCGCCCCACCTAATGAATCCCCCATTGCAATTCTTTGGTTATTCGAGTTGTAGGAATAGTTAATACCTACCTGCGGTAAATCAATTGCACCAACTCCAACAACACTTGTACTTTGCACTCGCCCGGCAGAGTCAACCCCAAAAGAAACTTGTGAGTTTTTATTCGAAGCAAAAATAAGATTTCCCCTGATATCGTAGGCGTATTGATAGAGATCGTCAGGAAGAATCTTTTTAGTAAGTTTATCAATGGCGTCGTACTCGTACGACTTTAAATTACTGTTAGGATCTATCTCTTGCGCTAGGTTTCCAACGGCGTCATAATTAAACTGCCAAACCTTTCCTCTCGTATCTGTTTTTCTAACGAGCCTGCTCATTTCGTCATAACTGAATATAACTATTTGACCCTTGGGGTCTGTGATTTTTTCTAACTCGCCAGTAGTTAAATATGCGTACGACGTCGCCTCTCCTTTTGGAGATATCACCGAAGTCAGTCTATTAAAAATGTCATAGGTGTAAACTGTAACGAGGCTTGTTCCTACGCTGCGAACTTCAGTTTTTTTAATTATATTTCCGGAGGCGTCATACGCGAAGTGCAAATCGAGACTTGACGAGTCTGTAATACGTTTTACTCGTCCCAGAGCATCGTATTCACTGTTACTACTCACAGTCGTGGATGCTCCCGTCTGACTTACAACTGATGTTCTAAGCCCTAGAGCATTATAACTACTCGTGATCTTAAAGCCATTTGGAGCGGTTTGTGAATTCAATTGTCCGGTAGTATCGTCAAACTTTCTAATTATTGAAAGCCCTGTATTGGTAATTTCTTTGGTTAAGTTTCCAAACGAGTCGATCTCATAGGTTCTAGAACTTCCCGACGCTGAGTCAGAATTGGAGATCAAATCGTGGGTTGCTGGATCATAGACAAAGTCGGCATGGGTGCCATCGGGTCTTTCAACTTTTAGAGGTCGCCCTTGAAGGTCTCTTTTAATTAGTGTCGATTGGTTCTTGCCATCAATCACTTCAGTCACGAAACCATCAAAATTAGGAACAAGTTTTGTTTCAACACCTTTTGGATTAATTATGCCGTCATAGGTTTGATTATGTCCGGCTTGAATGGATTTTACAGTGCCAACTACGCCTGAGGTAAAATCGTTGACAACAGATCCACTTGCAAAGTCATTTACCTGAAATGGTAGTCCGTTTGGAGGGATAACTTTTTCTATCCTACTCCATTTGTTATATTCAAATCTGGTAATAAAATTTCTTTGATTTTTTTCTTCAATTAAGAGTCCATTGTTGTATGTGAAATATTTCGAAGAACTATCAGGAAATTGCACGGATCTTAATTCATTTCCCGAATAAGAAAATGACGATGTTTTTCCCGAAGGATCCGTAATTGAACTAAGCAAGTCACCTGCATAATTATATGTGATAGTTTGTCCCACTGGATCGGTAATTGTGGTCAAGTTACCGTCGCCATCGTATGTAAACAAAGTACTGCGATTAACTCTATCTGTAACTGAAGTTTGCTTTCCGCTTGAATTAAAGAATGAAATAGTTCCACTACGAAGTCGTCTTTCCCAAGTACCATCAGAGTTTCTTTTTAGATTTGAAAGATCGCCGTTATCTGAAGAATAAGCCACAACACCTGTGGTAGGGCGATTGAAAATCACTCGTCTGATTTTCTCGTGACCACTATCAACGACCAACAGGTTCTTGCTGTCATCCAAACCTAACCATGTAGGACTACATAGTGAGGCAGCTAATGCTGACCTATCGTCTCCGATATCTCCAGCTACACAATTACCACTTCCCGCGACTGTAGCAGCGGTGCCCGTAACCATATTAATTTGAACTACTCTGTGATGTCCGGTGTCGGCAATATACAAAAAGCTATTTTCCTCATCTATCGCCATCCCCGTAGGAGAAAGCAGAGCTATCTCCTCTTTTGCAACTTTACCTGATAAAACTCCGCCTTCCTCTACATGTTTGTTTCAGCGGGTAACTCATGGTCATTTGGAAGAGTTAATGCTACCGGCTCACTGAACTTCAATCCTGACGGCTCAAGAGAAACAACAGTTGTCGGAGTAGCAAACTCCGGATGAGGTACGGTGGTTTTCTCAGCGGAAACAATTCCTATACTAATTGATCCAGAATCTGTTCCATCAGGAAACTGAACTACGCCAGAAGGAATATTTATAGAAACACCAGGCGCATGTGGACTTGTGACTATCGCACTGGCTCCGGCAGCAATTACTGTTTCAGTCCCATCGATATACTGGGGTGCTAAATAAATAGGTCTTGCTAAAACATTACTTTGCGAAAGACCTATACTGATGGGCACAGTTACTTTGTTATACCTTTTCTGAGTTCCAATTACGGCCACCGGAATAGTCGAAGGATCAATTAATATTGTTTGATCGCCAGTTGAAATGGGGCCTGGAAACACAAACATTCCGCCGGCATCCGTAGTTACCGATTGAGTTAAGCCTATCATACTTACTATTACACCAGGCAACGGATTATCATCAGTGTCTCTCACACTGCCCGATAATTTTGTGTCGACGATGAAAGACAAATTCATTGATGCAGATTCACTTGTTGAGTTATCAGTAACCGTAAGCGTAGCCAGATTAAAAAAATCAGTTTCAATTGAAAAGCTACCCTCTGAGCTCGAGGTTGTAACAAATGATTTAAAAAGTCCCGTTTGAACCTTCACTTCAATGCCAGCGCGCACGGCGCCAGCTCCACCTAATATAGTTAATTTGTTTCCTGAAGAACCTGGACCCACCATTACAAGTTCAGGAATCAGCAGTCTAGGCTGAACATCCACATTTACTGCCAAACTAGTCGTGTTTCCAATTAAGTCTGTTGCAATAACATTAACCGTATTTGGCCCCTCAACAAGTGCCGTCACAAATCCGCTAAAACTAGTTTTTGCAGAATTTAGAGTTAAAGCCACACCATTTGCAGTCACTGAAGAAAGTGGCTCACTACTTGTGCCAGCAATATCTATTTTGAGACTTCTAATAACCTCATCTGGTTGAGGCTTTGTTAAACTAATAATTGGCGCCACAGAATCAAGCGTAATATTGCTTAAATTAATTATTTCGGAATCATTTCCAGCTCTGTCTTCAGACATCACGTGAAAATTGTTTAAACCTTCAATCAATTGAGTATCAAAAACAAATGACGGCGCTGCAGTTTGAAATACCACTGAGCCATTGTGAACAATTTTTGTCAAAATTGGCGATGAGTCGACAACATCTACTCTTATTTGATAACTTGAAATTTTTGTTGTGAAATTACTTTGAGCAATAACAGCAATTGTAGGATCTAATTGATCAACTGTTAAGTTGAAATTAATGTTTTGATTTGCGAGGTTTCCAGCAAGATCCACCCCTTCAAACGCTAAAGGTATTTCGCCAGGCGCTAAAAAGAATACATTTCCAAAGAAACTTTTCTTATCTGGAGAAAGGTTTAAAGCTACACCGTGGGCTTTTGCACTTTGAAGCGCCTCATTAGAAAAGCCAGACACCTCTATCACGTTTGAGTTTTTATAAATTACTTCACCCTCAAAAGGACTAAAACCAGACAAAACTGGTAAAATGGTATCTAAAAAGACTGCCCTTAAAATTTCACTACTATTTTGTGCACTATCTGTACTTTTTATTGAAATAGTGTTGCTTCCCTCTAGTAGCGAAGCACTCGCAACAAAACTACTTCCAGATATTGAGGATTGAATAATTCCATTTACTTTTACTTCACTTGTTACACTCGTTGCATCAGCTATAACTACGTTAAACGAAAAGTTTGTCTGATTGGTTATTTGATTTTCATCAACCTGTGCAGTGATAATGGGCGCAGTTTTATCTATCGTTAAATTTACTGGATCGGCAACGCCCTTATTCTGGAACTGATCCGAAATGCTCGCCTCTATTTTATTTACACCTTCTTGAAAATTTGCAGTAAGCTCAGACGCCTCATCACTTATTGAAAAAAGATGCTTTGATTCAACTCCGTTAATTAGTATCGATAAGCTACTTAACACCAATGTCTGATCATTGTACTCAACTCTAACTGTTTGGCTTGATTGGTTGGTGATTTGCGAGGCTGGGCTCACAATGGCAATTGTGGGATCACCACTGTCCTCCACCATTCCGTCTATTCTGATTACTGGTTTTAATATGTACTTACCATTTCCAGTTTGGTGAATACTTTTGTCGGGGTTAAACCTTAGAGTTAGCGAGATAATTTGGCCTGTCACAACTGTGAAAGTACCGTTAAGCTTAAGACCTGATCTGTGTGATGACGGGATTTTTATCGCTACTGTTTTGCCATCTACAACGCCGGTCACGTCCTCTTTTAGTTTTAATCTTATTTTGTTATAAGTACCGGCAGGCAGTCTTACATTGCCAAGTACCGACACTGCATTTGTGCTTAAATTTATCAAATCTACAGTCTGCTCAGTGGTGGTAACGGTCTGCCACTCGTACTGCTCTGAATAAACCGACACTTCCGTAATAGTCATTGATATCGAAGTAAATGTCCCCGAAGAGCTGTCTTTAGGCTTTTGAAAAGTAGACGTGGATAAAGCCGGAGCCACTTCTCCAGAGGCTACAACTTTTAACCAACCTTTTGGTGCATCAACTATTGGCCCATTTATAGGCTGTGCGGGATTTGTTCCAGTTTCGGGATTTGCGGGCGCAGGCACGACCCCTGCGCTTGAGTTCGAAGTGGACTCTTTACATCCAGCTAAGACAATTAGAGAAAAGACCACATATAATAGACATCTGATCGTAACATTCATTTTTGCTGCCGCCATATACGTACCTCTTCAGCATTTAATAAATTCTATTTAAATATATCGGCGTCTTAATATATGACTTGATAGCAAAAAGTTAGACGGTTTGGTTCTCCATTTGAGATTGGCTTTAAATACCGATGGGTTAGTTATTTGTCTCAATAAATTATTTTTGTTGGCACACCTTTGCTTTTTTGTAATGTCTATTTTTAAGATTTAACTATTTTTTGTTTGGTAGAAACAGTTCATTTGGTTTGAATTTATTTACAATAGGTGAGCCACAAGGGCTAATCCCGCGATGGCAGAAGTCTGCAGTTACTCTTCAATTAAAACTTTATGAGTTTCAAACCAATTGATTAATTCTTCCTTACCAATTTTACTGGCAGCGCAGTTATCGATGATTTCAGCTAGTTCGTTGACGTTTTTCTTTTCATCTAGGGGATAGCGAAGGTCCATGCCGTGCTGATTTAGAAATGAAATTGCTGCCAACGCGCCAGTTCGTTTATTGCCATCTACAAATGCATGACTTTTTACTAGGTAAAAACATAGCGCCGCTGCAACTTTTGCAAGACCGCCGTGAATAAACGGATACGTGCCAGGATAAAATGCGGTACTAATGGCACTTTCAATTTTTCCAACATCATAGCAGTGGTGAGGATTGCCGCCCATTTCACAAACGTACATATTCACAGCCAACACTGCGTCGGCTGTGGGGATAAATATAACTCTCACTTCAACTTATCCATTGCGTTTTTATGTTTTTTAAACGCCTTTTTTGCCGTCGCCAAGAAGTCCTTGGTATCCACTGGTACAAGCCTTATTGTTTGCGGCTCAGTAATGAATTTCTCCACAGCCATATTTACAAGTTGAGCAAACTTTATCCCGTTAACGTCAAGGTACTCTTCAACCTTCTTTTCAAGATCATCATCAAAGCGCACTGTTTTTGGAACTCCCATAGAGCCACCTCCTGTGTATTAAATATACTACATATGAATACATTTGGCAATACAAGGAGTAACATATTGTTATTGTTATTGTATTCAGACACCTACATTAGCATTTTACTCTCACAGAATATGACAACGCTCGTGGGTATTTTTTAATACAAACACACTCACCCACCTCTAAACTTTTTATTCTATTCGGGTGAATATTAAATTCCTCCACTTCCCTGAGCGAGCTCTCTCCGCTACGCACATCAAAGAGCCACCATCTTTCGGCTTTTACTGTTTTTTTCCAAACTGTCCGCGTCCCCGCCATGCCCGAAATCATCTCTGCACTCTCTGGCCCTTTTTGCAAAAATGCATACATCGTAGAAGTATTACCACTGAGCCTTCTGGCAAACTCAGGACTTATTCGCTGCAGATCACTCAGCTCCTGATGAGCTACCACCACCGAAAACCGGCTACTTCGTGCTCGGTCCAAAAATCCGATAAAATCCTCTTGGGCAAGGTCTGCAAACTCATCGATGATTACCGAAAATGATTTTCGTTTTTCAGACGTGATCTCGGCATCGACTCTTGCTGATGTTGCTTTAAGATCCTGAATGATAAATTTACCCACGGCCTTGGCCGATTCGCCATACCTTCTAGTATCAAGAAATATAAAAGTAATTTTTGAGTCATTTACCGACTTAAAGAGATCAATGCCATCGGTATTATCTGAAAGCAGTCCGCCAAAGTCAGAGAATACTAACGACTCAATTTGAGCGCGAAGGCCTTGCAGAGATTTAAAATTTTCTTTGTCTTCTAAGAATACAACCGAGTCCTCAAAAAGGAACTTAATCCGCTCCTCAGCTAATGGCACCTGACTGCCAAGGCCTAAAAGTTTGTCTACCTTTAAACAGCATTCTAAAATCAAGCTCAAAGTTACCGAAAGTTTCTTGTTGTCTCTTAGCCAACATAAACCGATTAATAGCTTTAACAGAAAACTCGCACTTTGGTTTTTATAATATTCTTCTGACCAAATGAGCGACAGCATTAACCTGTCGCGAATTTGATTTGCTGTGCCCGTCCCAACTAGATTGTAAGCTTTAGAAATAGTAGCATCCGCCAAAGAAAAAATCTGAAGATCCTTTTCGCGATCACATTCACGTGCAAATCCAGAAAACTTTTTTAAAGTCTCACTATCGCCCTTTAAGTCTATATAAAGTAATCCTTTACCCTGATGAATGCGTTCGTGAATGATATGCGAAAGTAATACAGTCTTGCCATAACCGCTTGCGCCCACCACATGAACGTGATGATTAAGCTGTCCATCGGTTAAAACCTCCCTTTTAAAAAAATTTCCTTTAATCTTACCAAGAGTTATGCCCTCAGATTTTAGATTTGAATTCCTATTTAAAAAACTTAGCATTTTACACCTCCGTATTCGCCCAAGTAACCATCAGCTAATTCAATTTTAAAAAGATCCGAGTAAATTCCAGAAAAATGCTCAAGATGCCTTTGGGTCGTGGGACTCATAACTACGTAATGAACTCTAGTAAAGGCCGATGGGTCCTGCCGATGCTCGCGAATCCAAGCAACGTATCTTTTAATTTTTTCTTGGTAGCGAGACTTAGCCTTTACAGCGATTTCAAATTCTAAAGCGGTCTTTGAACCGTCGCGATGGGTGATAACTGCATCCGGCGAATAGGCTTCGCCTAAATGTGAAAGGATACCCGTCTGAACCTTGATGGTGCGGTCTGAAAGCCAGTGAACGACTTCGCCTTTTTCTTCAAGGACAAGCCTTAATTTCAGTAAAAGATAATCGTGTACAATAGTTCGGCTATCAATTGAGCCAGAAGGTCGCGCGAATTCGTGACCTGGGTATATTTCCCTTAACGCTGAAAGCGCCCGTCGAGTTGCAAAAAATAACCTTTTAGACTCGCTAAAGGCTTTTGTAGATTTTAGAAAGTCACTTCCGGCTAACTGCACAAGCCTTTTCTTAGCATAATGAAATCCCATTTCTTTTCCCTGAGAATCAATTGTCTTAAAAAATTTTCGGTATACTTCATCGACAGAAGCAAACTTCATTTCTAGAATAAAATTTAGAACATCAAAATCGCGCTGAGATAAAACGATTCTCTTTTGTTCTTTCTCTTTTAACTTTCTCTTAACCTCACTTATCTCCTCAAACGGAAATTCCACTTGCGAAATATTACTAAGCATATTCATATCCATCCTCTTCCCCCTTTTTTGATTAATATAAAAAAAAAATTACCGCCCTCTAGGTTCATAACTCCTGGTTTCTTACTTTTTGTGCTCGCTAGGCTCCTGACCACCCTCAATCGTAGAGTGGGGGTGGTTAGGAGCCGGAAAAAGCGAGCACCGGTCCTAAAAAGTAAGCAAAGCGGACACTTAGAGGGCGGTAAATGTCCCCAAAATGTCCGCTGACTGAGATGACTTTGCTGATGAGTGGTTTCGTATATATGCGTTTTCAGGTTGGGCCACAGTTGGGCCAAGTTGGGCCACGGAAGTCCCGTGGTGTCCCTTTGAGTCCCTGATACGCAAATAGCCTTGAACAACCCATTGATATTGGGTTCTGAGGGAATTCGAAAACTTAGATTTTTAGTGGATTCTCGATGCGCGAAAAATGGGGTGACTGACGCCCTATGCGTAAGTCACCGTAATTACTCAGAATCGTAGTCTGCTTGTCATCATCTGTCATCTTTGTTTTACCGCTTTCCGAAATTTACTGAAATGACGTTCTCCTGATCTGCTTCTTTTGGCGTCGAATAGCCCAAAGCCTCAGTTGCTCCCTTAATATCGACCCCAGCCAGTCTTAAATAAACGTCCGTTGTTTCCATTTTCTTATGACCAACGATGGCCATGACTTTTACTAACGGGACGCCTTGAGCCAGCATATTGGTAATAAATGTTGCCCTTAAATCGTGAAACTTGATCGAAGTTATTCCAGTCGCTAGACAGAAATCCCGAATTACCTTTGCCTGATCGCCATGCGTCCATTCCATTAACCTAGGCAGCACGAATTCACTTGGATCTTTCTTTGCCCTAAGTTCACTTAATAGGTCTTTCAAGTTTCCGCTTATAGGAACAACTCGCCAATCGCCGGTTTTCAATTCGTGATACTCGTCCTTATTGGTCCATTGTTTATTGACCGAAATAATACCTGCATCAGAATCAATGTCCGTCCACTTAAGAGCATACATTTCGCCAGATCTCATTCCAGTCATCAGTGCAAAAGCCCAAACATAATAGAAACGATGGTTCACGCTATTTGCCGACTTCAAAAGTATATCAACCTCGCGGGCTGATAAAACCTTCTGCATTGTTTGAGGAACCTTAATCGAGATTCCTCTAGTCGGGTTTTTCGTAACTAAACCATCATCCATAGCTGCCTGAAACATCCTGCGAAGCATTTTCAAAATATTCTTTTGAGAAATGCTTCCTAACTTTATACTGGATTTCTGCAACAATTCATAAACTTCATCAACAGTAATTTGCTCCATTGATTTATTAAGCCAGTCTTTGGGAATCCATTTTTTAAGATAGCCATCGTAATTAGCAACGGTTGAATTTTTATAATTCAGCCGAATTCGCTTCAAGAACTCTTCGTGCCAATTCTCCCAAGTCCAAGATGGCTTTTGGTCAGCGATACTTCTAAGTTCCGATTTGAATTTAAATTCAACTTCTTTGGCTTCTCGATCAGATGTAATTCCACGTTTACGCTTTGCAATTAATTTCTTATTTTGATCGCGTTCGGCTACATAAACTTCATAGAGCTTTTGTTTTCCATTCATATAAGATTTGATCATCTCTTTTATCCCTTCCGAGAAAAAAGAGCGTTCACATCATCAATATGAAATCTCAATCTACGACCAAGTTTAGAAAACTTAACCTGCCTTCGATAAACCATTATGCGAAGTGCATTTTCAGAAATTCCTAAAAAGGCCGCAACTTGAGCAGATGATAACCACTCACAGACTATTCGATTTTCAAAGAACTGGGACTCACTTTTATCTAATCCCGATAAAAGTATTTTCGACATTTTTCCCTCGGAAATCAAGGTGATTTAGAAGAAGTTGTTAGACTATTTTTTTGTGAAATTGAATCTGATTTTGCTGTCTCGGCAGAGCCATTTGTTACTTCGCCAAATGAAGAGAGTTGCCCATTAGGCTCCTTGTTTTGCCCATTTGACGAGGGTGTCGTAATGACTTTTTTCTTTCTACCGCGAACCTTATGGGATGCTGATTCAGACTTAACACTTGGTGTCTGAATTAATTTTAGAACATCACTAATTTCGATATGATCTCCATTGTGCTTAGCCTTAATTGCCTTTTGTGTAGCGTGTTTCAAGGCCTTAACTAGATCGTAATTTTCAGATAAAAACTCTGACATTTCTTGGGATGATAAGGCTTGAGAACGTTTCCGGATAATAAAATTTGCCACAGCCTTTTGGGTGACTTGAACTAAATCACCCAATTCCAAAATAATTTGATCCGATAGCTTTAGTACCGCAGTTACATTTGCAGTGTCTAAAACTATTCTTTCAATCTTTTGCTCTTTATTTTCTGTTTCCATTTTTACTGACTCCATGACGTTGTCTTTTCTAAAATCCACATATAATGACCTTCAATATATTTATCGCCTTCAATTTTATCGGGAACCCAAACCCTGCTAACCTTTGGTGCTGTTAACGAAGGAGATTTATTATCATCTTTATTAATTGCTTTATTTGAATCCATTTTATTCTTATTTATTGTCGTACATGAACTCAATCCTATTACCGTTATCACTAACATTATTACTATCTTCAAAACGTGCTCCTATCAATACTGTCTACTGAGTCCCAAATCGGCTTTACTCGCCAAGATGGGAGATCTTGAAATCATTGGATATTTTCGAACGTCTAATGCAAAATTGGCACAAAGTGTTTTGCCCTCGTTTTGCTTAGATATTTTTAGAATCTCAATTAATTTTTTACCTTGATGTTTGCCATCAATAATTTGTGACTGCCATTGGGACATAATATAGTGGTCGAGCAGGACAAAACTGTGTTCACTGGCTTGTGTTGAAGAACCTTTTTTTAAGTGGTTCAGAATATAATTTTTCGATGATTCTGATCTGACAACCCAAATGACTTGGCTTACATCAATGACATTTGAATAAAATGCGCCGACGTCACTGTAATCTTGCGGTGACTTCTTTGATAATTCAACTTCTAGCGCAATGAGGCTTTCTTTATTGTGTTTGCCAAGACCGATCTTCCACCAGCCATCAGGACGATGCTCTTTGGTGTGCGGCACCCATTTTGGATAATCATTTAGCGAAATTTTTCTTAATTCCTGCTCCGTAAAATTGGCACAGTCATCGGGCGTCCCTGATATCCATTCACCAAGATGGATGGCTGATACCCAGAAATCATGATCCTTATTTTCTGAACGAAAGCCATTCTCAATGGGCGATCTGAATTGAGTTAACAACGCTTTGTAGCCAGCTTCGCCTAAATGCCAGACCACTGTTTTCATATCCCAGGAACCTGTTGAAATGACAAAATCTTTGCCTTCCAAATCTAAAAGGCGAACGTAGCAGCCGTAGACGCTTCGCTTGTTGTACGCCAATTGGTGGATCGCGCTGGTCGAAAGTAATTTCCAACGCCAAAGCATCCAAAGGCAATTCATGTCTTCCGCATTTATTTTAAACTGTCTTTTCTTCATGAACCTCTTCCTTTGGCGCCGAGCTTTTATCCAATTCAATTTTGGTCTGATCGGGACTTAGAAACGCAGTCTGCACTTCGAATTGATCAAGACCTGATTTCCAAACAGCTCGGCCCGGAATCGATGGTAGCTCTTTGGCACGGCCATTTCCTAAAATGGAAAAACTCGCCCCCAGCGTTGCCATTGGAAACGAAATGATTCCAGTCAAATTGGCTTTGATTTGGGAACTGATGGCTTTTGAATCCGGCTTTTGAGTTGCGACGATTAAATGAATTCCCACCGCACGCCCTTGGGCTGCAAGGCGAATCACTTTTCTAGTCATCTCTTGAACCAGACTAACATTTACTTTGCCACTGGCCAGAAACAGTTCGGCAGCCTCATCAATGACAACAATGTTGCGATTCAACTTAAAAGATTCCGCTTTTAGGCCATCTGGTAGTTTTAGTTGATCTTTTGGCTTCTGTTGAAATTCTTCGATGTCTTTGCATTGATTCGTTTTTAGCAGTTCAAATCTTTCAGTCAGCAATTGATCCAAAATAGTAAACTGGCTACTACTGTCATTTGGAGTCGAAATCACTTTGATCCGATCACGATTTTCAAAGAGTTGAAATTCAAGACCGCCTTTCATATCAATCAAAGTGAAATTGTAATCAGGGTTGTTGCAATAAAGCGTGGTAATAACTTGCCGAAGAAAAGTCGATTTGCCGCCGCCGGTTTGGCCGCCAATCAATAAGTGTGGCGTTTCCGAAAGTGTTGAATAGATCGTCTTCGCTCTAGTCTTGCCAATTAAGAACCGATGTCTGCCAATAGATTTTATATCCGTCATCTCGACCATTTTCGAAATTTCAAAATGAGAATACAAAAGATCCACTGTTCCGCCAGATTTGCTTTCGCTGATTTCATCAATGTAAACCTGAAGGGAACTTTCTAAGCGATCCTTGGCCTCCTCAAACTTTGCCTTTGGCATAAATGCATTTGTAATACGAAGACGCCTGACTAGCTCATCCACTGGTTTATCGAAAATAAAATTAGGCAGCTTTCCCATTGGACTTTTAAGGCCAGTCTCTTGAAAAACTTCAGTGAGTCTTTGAATCATATTTGTTTTCTTTCTGGTTTGAATTGCGCCCCATACCGAAAAGCCAAATGTTACTCCGAAAAAGCAATAAATCGAATAGGTGATCGGATTCTGCGGGTAAAGCCAACCAAGCTTTAAAAATTTAAATATTTTTTGATCCAGATGGCTCAGGGTTAGAATATCAAATACCAGCCCCCAGGCTAAGATTGGCAAATAGGGAATTGTATCTTTCTTTATTCCGTAAAATATCTCAACTATGGGCTGTCCGATTCCAAAAACAAGATTTTTGCACAATTTAATAAAGGCATCGGTATTTGCCTGTGTCGAATTTGATTTCTGATTTTGACTAAATATCAAATTTATTCTCCTTCGAATAGAACATAGAATTCTTTTCCGCTTTCAACTTGAATGACTGATTTTTTACTTTTCATGTCCGATAGAACGTCTGTTGATAAATCGAGGGCTGATTTTGAGGCTCCGTTAAGGGCAGCATTTTTGAGGTCTGATTTTTTGGTAGCGACACCGTTTTGAACTTGGGTCTCCTGCAAACCCTCAGCAACACCACCCAAAAAATTAAGTCCTGCGCCAGTTGCCAAAAGAACAGCGTACTTACTTAATTTTTTACCCTTAACGCCAACAGTTTGATCGGACAGATCACACCCTTGGGCTTGGATGCTTTGCGATTTACCATCTCTAAATACAAGTTTGGTAAACTGCACACTCAGCCTGTCATCACCCGAACTACCTGAGCCAACCAAGGTTGTTCCCTCAGGAGCGATATCTTCGCCGTTGATTGCTAAGGCCTCCACAAGCATTGCCTTTAAAGGGCCATTGGAGGCCCCTGTAATAAATTTTGCTTTGACCATTGTGCCTGGTGGTATCTTTCCTAAATTGGGTCTGCCAATGACTTGCGGAGCGGAATAATAAACCACGACCTTAGACTTGCTGCCTGTCGGCGCAGGTCTATTGAATTCTGAATTGCCACTGGGTATCTGAATTTTTTCCGATCCTGACGATCTTGAACCCATTTGTTCGGTGAAAGCAATTGGAACCGAATTCTCTGTCGGCGTAGGTTTAAAAAATTCTGAAATAATTGAGTAAGCGCTGCCAGCCAAAATAAAAAGACAAAACATCCACGCGGTGACTTTGACGTTGATACTAAGTTTGCGACCTTCCTTGCGGTAGAGCAGGTTTTCTAAACCCCAGCGCCTTTTATGGCCGTCATCGCCGACAAGACTTACTTTAACTTCTTCGTCCATCGTTACCGCCTATTTCAAAGGAACTTTTATTTTTGCTTCTTCTGGGTCGCGAACAAGAATCAAATTGTCGTGTTTCAGTGAGGACGCCATGAGCTGAAAACCACATCTCCTGCCAAATAAATACACGAATAAATTTGTTCTCGAATTCGAGGCCAAAGCTGTCAGCGCGATATCATTTTTAATATACTCAATTGCAAATTGATTCTTCCCACCCAAAACGACGTTGTCGGGCTTAATAGGAAAATTAACAATCGTGCTGAAGCTTGGCTTAACATAGACTTCGATCATTTTTGATTCGTCGCACTTAACGGTTCGGAGTGAAGTTTTGGCATCGACCTCATTCGCTAACATGATCAATAGAAATGTTACACCTAGATACATTAGAAACATTTTGAACAATCTTAATGCCGAACTCGTTGTATTATTTAATTTCACTTTGACTCCTTTATTTTTTCTTCCCATTGCTTCGTCGAAATAATCAACAGACCATAAGGATTTGAAAAAGATCTCGACTTGGATTCCAGTTTCACTAATAGTGAAAACCTAAATGCGGATCTGACATCTCCAACTGAAATCATCCGATCAGCATCTACTTTAAAGCCTTCAGTAGTCTCAGAAACTGAATTGACAACTAAGCGTTGCTTCATATTTCTAGCTCCAAATTCCTTTTGTTCTTGATCTCGAAGCTTCAGCTCATCTGGCGAAAGAAGCCCGTCAGTAGCCATGACTAAAGAATCAAATCTTTGCGACAAGGCCTCTCTTAGAAAGTTTTCAATTTCTTGCTTTGAGTGCTCGTCTTTTGCTGGCTGAAGTGATCTTGAAAAACATCCTCGCTCGACGATGATTGAATCTTTAAAAGTCATCTTCAATGTCACCATTGACAAAAGAATCGTTAACGCTCCAAGAACTACTGTGACTAATTTTAAATTAAAATTCTGCGATACGACTGAAGACCATGCTTCTGTGTACTTCATAATAAAACTCTCCTAGTTATGCCTTAATTTGCTTTTGCGATTTACTATTCGCAGAGTGTTTCTGATTATTTTGGCTCATATTTTTATTTGAACCGGGCTTTGAAAAATAACTTTTCCCATTTGAAATGGTTTTTGAGGCTAAACTTTTTGTAACACCCATTGTACGACTTGGACTGATCGTCATTCCGCCGATAGCAAGTGAACTTAAATCTCGACCCATCGTCGATAAACCACTTCCCGCAAGAGCGTGAACAACGAAGGGGGTCAACAACAGCGAACCGGCTAAAATAATATTAAAGCCAATAGCTGTTAAAAAACTCACTTGCGTTCCATCTTGATTGATCTGACTTAAGGCGCTACTCCAAAGTAAGGTCGCAATAACCGACCAGACAATTTTCCAACAGGCCACCTCGATCAGTGACCTAAACAAGGCCGATGTCGCTGACGCTGTAACCGGTAGGACATAAAGAGCAATCAGCAGTGGCGAAAACACATAAAGCATCACCCAGACGTAAATATAGAAACTATCCGCGATATGAATCGAAAAATACAAAATGAAAAACGTTAGAAAGCTGATAAGCAGCATGATCGTGTCTTTGAAACTGACCCATGACCAAGAAAGTTCACCAACTTTGTCTCCCATCTTATCTAAAATCATTTTAAAATTATTCAAATCGCCAAGTCTTGCGGCCATTGCGTCTGTGACATCTGCAATCGTGTTTGTAATTTCGGGGTAAGCGTGTAGCAAAAGAGCCGCAATTAATGCACGACCGACAATGGTACCAAAATTTGGCACACCGCCGATGGGCCATTTAAAGTATTCAATGGCAATCCCTAGAAGCATAAGCACCGTTACGATAAGATAAAAGTATCCTGAAAATATCTCATGAAGCTTTTTGGCTTCGATCGCAAGCCACGCAATATCTGAAGTCATAATTTACTCCTTAAAATCTAGGCGCTACGAATTGAATTTTTTCTTTTTTCATAGCGATCCGAAGAGTGTTTGCTGTTTCTAAATACTGTTTAGTTGAGTCTTTCTCTTTTTTATTTTGCACAGCCATTGTTTGCGCCTGAAGTTTTAAACCAGTTGCTTGAGTCCTGAGTGTTTGGTTCAATACCTGAAGCATGACTCCCAACGTCTGCGCCGTGAGCTTTTGAGCGCCACCAGGGGATACGTCATGACTGTAGTCCTTTATTGCTTCGCCAAGTTCGTCGATATTTTTTGTATATTTATAAATATCGTTATTTAGAGTTACGGCTTCTGCTACATTTTGATCTGTGTCTGAATAAACCTTTGAGTCTGGTGAATTCGTCACTATTCCGTAGATAGCCTGAAGTTTAACTAGGGCATCACTTGCGTTATGCCAGTCTTTATAAATGCCGGGGTCTATATTTGGAGCAATTGTTTGCGCTAGTCGCAACGAATCGTTAATACCGCGATTAATTTCTGTCAAAAGATTCAACTGATCTTTACCAGTATCAACCATATTTTTCAATTCGGTTAATTGCTTTATTGCGTTCGCCAAAATTTGAGCAAGATAGATAAGGTCACCACCGAACATATCTGCCTTTGCTGGCGCTGAAGTCATAATCGAAACTGCCATAAAAATTGAGACTATCTTTTTCATGATTGATTTCGTTTCTGCTGATGGGCCGCAATACCTCTGGGAAATTCGAACGCAAGCTTCTTCAAAACCTCAAGTTGTGAAATTTCAGAGTATTGCTTTTTGTAATCCTCAATTTTGCCAAGATCACGGCCGTCGGTCGTAGCTAACCAATATTCAAGCGGAGTTGATTCAATAATCACGACGGCTCTTGAGTCTTCGGCCATTAAAAAAGCCTCTGAATATGAACCGCGCTCTTGTCCCAGTGATGAAATAAGATCTACTTCGTTTGGATTAAGTCCAAGAACCTCTTTGAGTCTATCTTTATCAGCTCCCTTTTGTTTCAAGACCCATTTAATAGAAGAATTAGGCAAAATCGCATTAGCAATTTTACTTTTCGCGAAATCGTCAATGTTTTGCGAAATAGCAATGGCCGAGGCCATGTATTTTCTAAATGTTCTGAATACTTCCGCAATAAAAAGAGAAGCCGAATCATTTTCCATGAGCTTCCAGCACTCATCAAGAATTAGAAACTTCATTTTAGATTTGTCGGCCTGAACCTCGCGCCAAACAAAATCTGTAATAATAAATAAACACGCCGATTGAAGATCCGGATAAGACTCCATTCCTTTAAGGTCAAAACAGACCAAGGATCGCTGTAGTTCAAGCGTAGTTTTCTGGTCTACAAATTTGCCGTAAGGGGAATTTCCGCACCAACTGGTTAAAATTTTACCGATACGCTGTATATTTACGTCATCGTGTTCAATTAAAAGTTTTCTCAAATCCGATAGCCTTGGATTTTTTGAAACTTCGTAGACTTTTTCAATGGCCGATTCGATTTCGGATTTTTCAAGTTTGCCTAACTGAAGCTTTTCATTTTCCTTAGTCATGATTTCAACTAAGCTTAAAATGAATTTTACTTTTTGACTGGTTGGTTTAGTTTCGCCAACGGCAAGATCGAAAGGGTTTATTGATAGATCTGTATCAACGCCTAGCTGAATATACTGGCCGTTAAAGTTTTCGCAGATCTTTTTGTATGACCCACCGATATCGACGATAAATATTTTCGGATTTTCTTTCATCATCTGCATCATCAAAATATTTGTCATGTAGGACTTACCGCTACCAGATCCACCGCTGACAATTTGGTTCGAGTTCGTTAGCTCACTGGTGAATGGGTTGAAACTGACAAGACTACCTAATCTTGATCTGAGCAAAATTTTCGGATCTTTATGACCACTCCAAGGGCCATATACTGGAAGAAGATCACATAAATTAGAAGTTTTGATTCTTTTTATTCTTTCCTTACATCTTGAATTTGGAATTGCGGCTTCACTGAAAATATCAAAAGCAGCTAAAGTTTCCTCCATTGCTTCGGCGCCGCCCATTTCACGAATCTTGACTAAAACCTCCGAAACTTTGTTATCTAGATCTTCAACCGAAGTAGACCGAACCAATACTTGCAGACTCATGTGGAAAACTTTTTCGCCTTGAGAGACCATTTGCTCAAGCAAGGTTTCAAGATCTCGAAATTTAGCTTCGGACTCTAAATCGGCCACCCCAACTTTTTTTCCGGCCACCATAGAAAATGCAATTCGCCGCTGAGTTTGCAATGTCTCAAGTTCTTTTTGCTGATTCGGAACATGAACCGTTAAGGATAATCTGGTATCAAAAGGTAATTCCCGAAGCTTTGCGGCCATAACTGCATAGGTCTGATCAGGCAAAAGCTTTAAAGAAATGACTCTATAATTATAGTCACTCATCATAAATCCTTTTTGATCAATGCCGACGTCAGTAAACAATAAACCACTCCGTAGATTATCGGGGTTAACAGAACCAAGAACGATTTTTCGATTTGGATTCCATTGCTGATGCATTAGCTTCAAAAGTGCCTCTGGATCTAAAAATTCCGGCTCAAGTCCTAAAGCTGAAAGACTTGAATTCAAATCATGCGAAAGTCGTTCACTCGTTGCCAGCTCGTGTTTCAATTTGTCGTCAGCAATTGCCTGAAAATCGTTGTGCCTAGAAAAGAAACTCGCTTTTTTTAACAGAGAACTATTTGCCTTGCGTCTTACGAATAAGAATAGACCATGACTTGGAAGTAATCCTCGCGCATCTAGATCAGAAAATTTCTCAACTCGCGCAGACGTCAATTCCCGAACAACATCGCTGTCGGAACAATCTGACAATTGATGTCTTTGCATTATTTCGGCGTTACCAGCTTTGATATCGCTCACAAGTTGAAAATCAATTTCTGGCGGCAAGCCATTCAAAAATTGAATCAATTTTTGTGAGTACTCATTAGCTTGGTCCACTGACCAGCAACTTGCGTCCGTCGGTTTAAGTTTAAACCCTAGACCAAATGAACCATCCGTAAAGATAATATGCTTTTCTTCAAGCCCCCAGACTTGTAAGTAATCAGCTAATTTTGCACTCATGCAGACTTCCTTTGTAAAAGAGTTGGCGCTGGCGTTTGATTTGTAGGATCAGGAAAGGCGGCAAGAACCCCAGGTTTTATTTGAAACCTGAGCCAATGAATTAAGTAATTGTCCGGCTTGCCACGCTTTGTGAATCTAATCGTCAAGGCGATTGCGGCACTAGGAAGCCAAACAAAAAGCATTTTCAAATTTGTTGTTCCAAATAAGAAATTTAAAATCGACATCGTTAAAAAAATGAAAAGCAGGTCGGGAACTTCAAATCCCATGATCATCATCTTTTTATCTAAGCATCGACTAACTTCGGTAACTTTTAATTCCATTTTATATACCCCTAAAAATAGGACCTCCGTGTTCGGAAGCCCTTGGTTAAAATTAGTGAATCAGTGATTGAATCCAGCTCACGATACTTGGCGCTCCGAATCCGATAGCGGCTCCGATGATCGCTAGGACCAAATGATTTCTGGCACTAGGGCTACCGGCTACAAATGAAAGGCCTGCGAACACAAGCCCTATGATTGCAACCAGCGGCAATATTGTGCCGATCAGTTTTGACTGAACGGCAGCAAGACTAGATTCAACGCTGCAAAAGCCAATCAATGGGAACGCGATAATTAGAATCAATGTAAGAGCAGAAAAAACCTTTTGATTATTCAATCCTACTTACTCCTTGTAATTTTGTTTTTGTGGATAAAGTGACATATACACATAAGCTCGAAGCATTGGAAATCTGACTTCCAAATAGCTTTGAAGTTTTGAGTCTAAAATTCCGTTTCCGACGGGATTCAAAAATTTGATTTGGTTTCTATTTTTATCGTCTGCAATCATGCGCGAATAAACCGTGTATCTATCAACGGCATTTTGATTCTTTACCAAATAGTATGTATACCCCGGAAACATCATGAGTCTGATTTTGTAATAGCTGGTGCCTTCATCTTTAAAGGCAGCACCAACTAATAGTTTTGCTTCAACTACATTTTCTTTGCGAAATCCCGTGAAGATTTCATGTTTTTCACTATGCTTATTCATTTTAAATTCCTTTGTCTGTTAAGTTATGCTGAGTTACGTCACAAGTAGCTCGAACTTTCTTTTGAAGTTCTAAAAATTTGTTAAAAACTAACGCTCTAGATTTTTCCGTAGGAGTTAATAATTCCCACAAAAAACTCAAGTCAGTTTCTAGCTGGCTAAGGTTCATTTTAAATTTTTCGTTGTTTTCTTGAGGTTTTTTAATGGTCTCAAGATGAGTCTCAATCTCTTGAATTTTACGAATCAGTTTTGAGTTAGCAGACAACTCAAGAACACTTAAAGATCCGTACCATTCGCGAAAATGGTGTTGAATATTTTTAAATTCATGGCCTAAAAATATTTTTGCCATAGATCTTTCGCTCGATTTCTGTCAATTTCTTTTTCAAGTTGAAAATCTTTAAATTCCGGCGGCAGTGGCTCACTGGCCCTGAATTCTCTTTTAAACCAATTGCGGACTCGTCGAAGGGCTTCGCTCACTTTTCGTCTTGAAATTTTATATTTTTCAGATTCATAAAAAATCTGTTCTAAAATTCCTGGCTTCTTCTGTTGCACTTTTTCTCCTTTTTTTGTTGTGAGACTCTAACGGTCTCGAAAGGTAATAAGAGCAAAGGCGTGCCAATCCGCTTACGCAGTGGTTAAAAATGTTAAGTATATAATTTCACTTTGTTTTTAGTTTTTTTATCGAGTCTCAACGGTGAGACTGAGTCTCACGGATCTCAGTGCGAGTCTCACTGACGTAGTGCAAAATGATACTGGAGTATCAAGTTTAAAAATCAATGCCAGAAAAAATAACGAAAACTCGTGCGATGTGGTTTCACTCGATTTTTAAGAAGTTATCATTGGCGGTCTAAATGGAACGGATTAGAAACTTATTGAATTGAGCTGTACACTTTTGTATTAAGCCGCTCGTTTAATGCTAGTTTTCCCATATGTCACCCATCGCAAAAATTCATTCAGGTCCTCAGATTGGGCTTCATGAGACCGTTCCCAGAGTTTGCTATCAAATAGGCAATAAAATCTGGATTTCGCCCGTGTGATTGAAACATTTAATCGTTTTGGATCAGAAAGAAAACGGAGCTCATCTTGATAGTCACCAGAACTACCAAACGATAAAAATATTGCTTCCTTTTCTTGGCCTTGAAACCTTTCAACAGTATCAACTAGAACTTTAGATGCTTCGTTGACTCCAAGTCGATGCTGTAAAGCTGAATTTACGAGGCCTGCCTGTGCGCGGTAAGGACAAATCACACCCACATTGTTTAAACTGAAATCGTCTTTAAGTATTTTTTCAATTTTGTCGCTGATAAAATCCGCCTCATTCTTTGAAGACTTTCCTGAAGTCAAAGAGTCAAATTTCTTAGACTCCACACAACCGTCAGGAAACAACGCAAAGCTACCGTTGAAAAAATCACGATCTGCAACTGATGCATGAGGGGTAAGTTTTCCTTTATAAAATTTTTCAGAAGACCAAGCTTGAATTTCACGTCGCATTCGGTACTGAGTCTCAAGCATAGGCGTTTCATCGTTGATGAGTAAGGAAAACACGTTATCAAATGGAAGTTCTGTATGTTCCGCTGCAAACACAGGTGGTAGCTGAAATTGATCTCCTACAAGGACAACACGTTTCGCAAGAAGCTCAAGAAAAGGCCAAAAATAAATTGGCACCTGACCTGCCTCATCAATAACTAGCAAATCAACTTTGGGCGCTGATTTATTATACGCAAGCTTATGAAGTGTTGATCCTATTAAGCTAGAGTTATTGACTTCTTTTTTAAAGTTTTGAAACACAAAGTTCGAATTTTCTCGGACGTTTGGATATAGCTCTCTTTTAATTTTTTCGGAATTTCCAACTCGGGCCCAATCATGTTCAAAATTGTCGCCGACGATTCGTCCCATTAAATTATCAACGGCTGCATTTGTAAAAGATGTTACGCAAACCTTCATGTTGGACTTTAAGGCTAGAGTAATAATGGCTTGGAGTAATTGCGTCTTGCCAGTACCAGGTGGCCCCTGGATCGCGCCGCTTAAATTGTTTTCAATTAAATAATCTATTGCACTTTTTTGGGTGTCATTCAGTTTTTCATAAAATTCTTTGAATTTTGAGTCTTGTGTAGAAAGCTTAAAATGATCATTTCCTAAAATTTTAGAGCCATTTGAATTGGAAATTTCACTGAGCTTTTTTATCAGTAAGTTATTGAATCTTACTGACGAACTTTTAAAAAGAAATACCTCATTAACGCCTTCAGCATCTAAAGGTCTTTCCCCTGTGACTAATATCTCAATCTTACCAGGCGCAGGATAAGAGACACCATCAACCTTCCAATCGTAAGATAAATTTACCGAGCGATCAGTATTGATTTTTTGAATTCTCATTTCTACTCTGTCTCCGGGCCTAAATCGCGAATAAAAAACGTCACCCGTTAACAGCCATTTAGAAAAGCCAATCTGTTTTTTAAAAATCAAAGGTCCTAATGCATCACCAGATTCACAAATACGACTAAGTGGTGATTCGGTTTCTAAACGATAGGTCGAATATTGAGCTCTTTTTTCAGACTCCAACATTCTTTCAAGGGACTTAAACTCTATTGTCGATTTTGGCTTCATAATCTATAGACGTTTCGGATTTATAAGCAGACAGTTTAAATGAAAGAATAAAACCAAGCCCTTGGTCGGAACCGGCTCAATTATTATCTTAGGATTTGTATCCATTCCCATATGGTGGACTTCATATCGAACTTCGCTTATTTGCAACTAGACCAAGCTCTTTCGCTCTTCTAAAGAACGTAGCCCTCGATACATTCAAAGACTTCGCAGCAAGCGTACGATCACCACTAGCATCAACAATAGCTTTTTCAAATTTTTTGCGCTCTTGGGTAAATAGAGTCGCGCCAGCTTTCCCAAGAAAAGAAACATTTTGCTTTGGTGTTATCAAATTTGATAGATCTGGAACAGCCTTGCAAACATCTTTTTCGCGAATAATTTTTCCTTCTCGACGATAGATCATTGTTTCAATGGTAGCTTCAAGTTGGCGAACATTTCCCGGCCAGTAGTAACTTTGGAGAAGTCCAATTGCTTCAGGCGTGATCGTGAACTCATTGTTAAACTTAGTCGCTAAAAAATGATAAACCAGTTCAGGAATGTCTTCGATGCGTTTTCGAAGTGGTGGGATTTCAATTTTGAACTTCGCAATTCGGTAAACAAGATCCTCACGAAAACGCTTTTCAATAACAGCTTTATTCAAATCAACATGGGTTGCGCAAATTGATTTGAAGCTGACAGATCTTTCTTCGGTTGCTCCAACACGTGATACTTTTCGCTCCTGCAAAACCCTTAGAAGTTTTGCTTGCTGGTTTAAAGGCATATCTCCGATTTCATCCAGAAATACAAATCCACCCTGCGCTGCTTCAAAAGCACCAACACGATCTTTATCAGCACTGGTAAAGGCTCCTCGAACGTGACCAAATAGTTCAGACTCGGCTACGCCGTCATTAATGGCCGCACAATGAATCGGAATAAATCTTTTAGCTGAGTCAGCAAGTTCAGCAATTGAACGCGCTACGACCTCTTTACCGGTGCCTGACTCGCCAGTTATTAGTATGTCTTTAACCCCAGACTGCGCTGCCTTCGCAATTTCTGCCTTAAGGTCCAGAATAATTTTAGATGAGCCAACAATCACAGCACTTTTTGATTGATTTAAAATAATTGAATGCCGTCGTAATTCTTTCCGCCTGATCGACTTTTGAACTGAGTCACGAATTTGTCCAACTTGCGCGGGCTTGGGTATAAATTGGGTTATTCCAGCATTCATGACTTCAATAAGCTTATGGGGGTTAGTTTCTCCACTTATTACAATGACATCGACTTCAGAATCTTTAGCTGCAATTTTACGAAAGATCTCTAGCCCAGTTCGATTGTCCCCAATAAAGTTCATATCCAAAAGAACAACGTCATAAAAGAAATTTTCAATAGCCATTAAACCTTGGTCAATATTTGCATACAGGTCAATGTGATAGCCGTGATCCTCGAACATGATAGGAATCTGGCTCAACCATTCAGAATCATCGTCTAAAGCTAAAATTCTAGGAACTCGTTCTTGATTCATAATTGAACCTCACGCGGCAGCTCAATTTCAAACCTGGCACCTTTTAAATCAATTGAATGCGAAGCTTTTATGTTTCCGAAGTGCGCTTCAACAATTTTTCGTGAGACTAACAACCCAAGACCAGAGCCATGAGTCTTTGTACTTTTTAAAAGCCGGAAGACACTTTCAGCTTTTGGCGGAAGTCCATGTCCATTGTCTTCAAAGGTGACTTTAACTTTGTTAGGCAAAATACTTTCGCAAGTGATTTTAATTTTCTTTTCTGCTTGTTGCTGATCTTCGACTGCTTCGACAGCGTTTTTTAAGATATTCGTGAATACTCGCTCAAGTTGAATTGGATCGTGGGCGGCGAACAGTGAATCCGGTCTTGTTTCAAAATCAATTTTAATATTTTTTGAAATCGCAATAGCCTGATTAGTCTCGATAGAGTTTTTCAGTGTTTTGATTAAATCAGAGAGAGTTGATTTAATTTTGATCTCGCGACTTCCATCCAAAGCTGTATTTACAATTGCTAGCAAATTAGGAAGCTTTGATTTTGATATCGTTAGTAGATTTTTAAAGCGCTCTTCAGATTGCTTTTCTGAAGCCAAATCAGTAGCGACCTGAAGAGATTGCAATAGCGTTCGAATGTCGTGAATTACACCTTGTGCAACTTGGCTGTAGACCACTTGCTCACGTTCACGAAAAGACTGGTTTAGTTTATCTGATATTTCTTGAAGCTCGGTCGGCCAGTTGTCGCAGGCTACTTTTTCGCCAGTTGAAATAGCCACAAGTGATTCGATAGGTTTTATAACATGTCTTTTTAAATATTTTATTTGCATCCAAAGACCTGAAATCACAATTAAACCAATCAGCGAAAAGCAGCTTACTAGCAGCAAAAAGTTAAAATGATTATAATATGTAATTCCCTTTATACTCGCCACCAAAGAAAATTTAGATTCCAAATTAGGAACTGGAACTTGAACCTGTATGTTGCCACTATTAAGTTGAGCGATTTGATTGATAGGAAGAATTTCAATTTGTTCAATATTGAAATATTTTTGCATTTGCAGTCTGACTGATTCTGGCGAACCACGACCTTCTAATAAAAGCTCAGCAGAAATTCGACGAGCCGCTTTTGTTGCCTTTTCCGCCAATTCCAATTTAGCTATTTCTGTAGCCTTGTTGTAGCTGAAAAAGCCAAGTGCAAAAAATAAAATTACACTTGCAGAAAAAGCAATAACCCCAGCAACAAGCCAAGAATGAAAAATATAATGCTTTATTTGCTGCGGCTTATTCATATCACTTCACAGTTTTGTCGAAAACAATTTCGCCTTCAGAAAGTTTGTAAACACTAACGCCCCACGGGTTTTTAAAGTATTGCGAAACGTTCTCTTTAAAGTTTTGTGCAAATTCTGTTTTATCTTTGGGCTTATATTTACAAATAATGTCAGACACATCTTGAATTGCTTTCAGCAAGGCTTGTGCAGAACCACTTGCTGGAAAAGCTGAAGCAAGACTTGGGTTCTTTAAAATTTCTTTTCCTAAATCGAAAAATTCTAAACCCTTACTAACAGGGGGCAGACCCTTCACTGTCATGCCGTTAACTTTTGAGAGTTGTGGCGAATCGTGGACAAATCCATATTTGGCGTCGCCCCAGCCATCTCCGCCAAGGAAATAAATTTTAGGATTCCACGTTGAAATAATTCCCATTAAATATGCAGACACCATTGAGTAATTTGGAATGAGGACGAAGTCTGGCTTTTCTTTTAGAAACAATTTTTTAAGACCATCAATATTAGGCTGTTCACCTGAAATTTTTAATTGGTGGCTATTCTTTAATTTTAGCTTCCTTGCAGAGGCATCAAAGCTTTCGGCAAAATCAACACAAGACACACAATCTTCGCTGACAATCGAAAGGTATTTGGCATTGGGTTTAAATTTATTTTTAACCTCACGAGCCAGCACTTCGGCCATTCGCTGATTTGACTGAGCCAGTGACAGGTGTAGCGAATTCAACTCAAATACTTCTTTTGCTGAAGCCATTATGCTCACGCTGGGCGTTTCTGGGGCACCCTTAACAGCTAAAAGGTAATGGTTGCTTCTTCGCGGTCCAACAATAAGCCATGCTCCAGAAGCTTCAGATTTTTTTGCTTGCTCAAAGGCTTGCAAGTTATCACTGGCATCATAGAAAACTTTTTCTTCAGTTATTTCATAGCCGCACGATTTTAGCTTTTCACGAGTCAGGTCCTTGCCTGTTTGTACCGCGTATTCATATTCTTTTTGAAAGCGTTCTGAAGACGTCGTGTCTCTTGGCGCTAATGCTTCCATAAAAGAAATTTTAACTTTTATTAGCTGCTTGTTATCAGACAGCGAAAAGGCCGAAGCTGAAAATAATAAATTCAACAAACATATTATCAAAAATTTCATGCAATTTTTTTCCATGTCAAAATCGCACGACCAAACGACTCGTCAGGTGATGTTAACGTTAAAATATTATTTTCAAGTTTCGCATAACGGATTTGTTCTTTCCCGATGCGGGTTGGATTAGAAGCTTGAGTTACTTGGTGCTTTACTGTTGTTGCATCTACGGCAAATGTCCCCGAATAAAAAAGTATTGAATCAAAATAATTTTGAGCTTCGACCGCAGATTTTTTTTCTACATCTCGGTTGATGCTTACGCTCATGTGGCCTGATGAAGTGTAGATTAATAAACCTTGAGCATTGGTTCCCCAGTCGCGTAGTCCATTTTCTGAAGATTCAATTAAGAAGCGCTCTAGAAGCCATGTTCCGACGATTTGATCTTTCATTTTCCACCTCATTCTGCATTATCAGATGGCACCTTTAGACAATGAGACTATTTCTTTGTCAACTTATTGAAACTAATGGATTTTCAAATTTTGATTGTGAGACTTGAGTCTCAAATTTCAGTAAGTTATCGAATTATCTGCGTAAAATTTGATGCTTAAATCGCATAAAGACATCCATATTTAGATGCGTAGCGCTATTTAAGTAATTACTTTTGATCATTTATCAAAGAGCTTCCCCCTCCGATTCTCGGATAAATATTGCTTTCACTTGTGCTGGCTTGGCGCGATTACACTAAGTTAATCTAATTATTCGATTACAGTTCACAAAATTTTCATTCTAGTAAACGTTGATCAACGCTGAAAAGAAGGCTTTTTGTTGTGGTGTTTGCTCTGGTGAGCCTAGGTAAAAATCATCTATGAATTTCAAACAATATCCTGCGTTGAGTCAGGTAATTGTTTATGTCTTTACTGGTCAGGGATTGTCATTGACCATACTGAAATGGCGCAAAAAAACTTGGAGCAAAAGATTATGAGTGAAGCTGAACCGTGGCTCAGTGTTGAGCAAATTTCCGTACATCTTAGTGTCTCAAAGGAAACGATTTATCGCTGGCTGGACAAGCAGAAGATTCCAGCTAGCAGGATCGGCAAACTCTGGCGATTTCGCGCCTCAGATGTTGATGAATGGGTTTTGAGCGGAGGTGCTTCAGTAGCCCCAACTCACGATTCATCAAAGGATACAGGGTTAACTTAATTATGCTTAAACTTGAAGAATTAAAACCTAATATTTACGTTCGCGGTTTGGTAGGCGATGAAGTAATTCAAATCGTTGCAACAGTACCTGTCGGCACCGAATCTATGACAGTGATTTGCAAAAACAATAAAGGGCACATACATGAGCAACTGCTTGGCCGCTCCCATGAGGCCAGCATCTCGCTGGTTGAGGTTGCGTCGCGCCCGTGGAGTTTTGCTGCCGAAGGGACTTACTTCAAGCTAGCTCTTGAAGCACAGCGAATTAGATTGGCTCATCTTTTTGATCCGATGATGGCGGTACACACATCAAATGTGGACCCGCTGCCACACCAAATTACCGCAGTTTATGAATCCATGCTACCTCGTCAGCCTCTTAGATTTGTACTCGCGGATGATCCAGGCGCGGGAAAAACAATTATGGCGGGGTTGTTAATTAAAGAGCTAATTATGAGGGGTGATGCAAAACGCGTTCTAATCGTTACGCCGGGCTCGCTCTCGCAACAATGGCAGGACGAGCTACTCGAAAAGTTTGGTCTGCCCTTTCAAATTTTCAGCAAAGAAAAACAAGAACAATCAGTCACGGGTAATTATTTCGAAGAGGCGAATCATTTAATTTGTCGCCTCGATCAGCTTTCTCGAAATGAAGAATTGGTTGCTAAACTGTCTGCCACCGAATGGGACTTAATTATTGTCGATGAAGCACATAAAATGGGGGCAACATATTTTGGTGGTGACCTCAAAGAGACTGATCGCTTCAAGCTCGGCAAAAAATTAAGTTCGTTAGCCAGACATTTCCTTCTAATGACTGCCACCCCGCACAACGGTAAAGAGGAAGATTTTCAGCTATTCATGTCACTCCTTGATGGTGATAGATTTTACGGCAAGTTCCGCGAGGGAGCACATAAAGTTGATGTTACAGACATGATGCGAAGAATGGTTAAAGAGGAACTTCTAAAGTTCGACGGTACAAAACTATTCCCAGAGCGAAAAGCTTATACGGCGGCTTATGATTTATCAGACGCTGAAGCTGCACTCTATGCAAAAGTTACTGATTACGTTCGCGAAGAAATGAATCGTGCTGACAGAATAGAGGACAATGGAAAGAGAAAAGGCACTGTTGGCTTTGCCTTGGCGTCCCTGCAAAGACGCTTGGCCTCAAGTCCCGCCGCCATTTATGAATCGTTAAAGCGAAGGCATAAAAAATTAGAGTTGAAGCTAGAGGAATTAAAATTGGTCCGACGTGGCCAATTGAATTCTGAAATCCTTGCAAAGTATGACCAAACTATTTCTGAAGATTTGGATGAAGCGGCAGACGAGTTGAATGCAGAAGAATACGAGAACCTCACTCAAGACGTTGTTGATCAAGCAACTGCGGCCCAAACTATTGAAGAGCTTTCTGCCGAAATTATTATTCTAAAAGATTTAGAAGAAGATGCTCGAAGAGTTGTTCATTCCGGTGAAGACCGTAAATGGACCGAACTTTCAAAACTCCTGCAGGACACACCTGAAATGAAAGACGCTTCCGGCAGACTTCGCAAGCTCATCATTTTTACTGAAAGTAGAGACACCTTAAATTATCTCCATGATCGTATCGTGCAAATGCTGGGCAATCAAGAATCGGTAGTTACCATTCATGGCGGCACTAACCGCGATTTACGGCGACAAATACAAGTTCAATTTAGAAGTCACCCAAATGTTTTGATCTTAATCGCAACGGATGCGGCTGGCGAAGGTGTGAATCTTCAGAATGCCAATTTGATGGTGAACTATGATCTGCCCTGGAATCCAAACAGAATTGAACAGCGCTTTGGTCGTATACATCGTATCGGTCAGACCGAAGTGTGCCATCTTTGGAATATGCTCGCAAAGGGCACGCGTGAAGGCGAAGTCTTTCAGCGACTTCTAGAAAAGCTAGAAGTTCAGAGCAGAGCCTTAGGCGGAAGAGTGTTCAATGTTTTAGGTGAGGCCTTTGATGGCATTTCGCTAAAAAAACTTTTGATAGAGGCGATTCGTTATGGTGAGAGTGCCGAAGTGCGCGCAAGACAGAGACAGGTAATCGAAGGTGTTCTTGATACAAAAAACTTATTAGAGATCATGCGCCGAAATGCGCTGGTTGAGCAGCACATGAGCCTTGAGCATCTTTATAAAGTTAAAGATGACATGGATAAAGCCGAAGCCCGCAAGCTCCAACCGTATTTTATTAGATCATTTTTTAAAGCTGCACTTGAGTCTCTTGGTGGTGACATGAAACCACGAGAAAATGGCCGCTGGGAAATTAGAAATGTTCCACCAACTATTCGGGAGCGTGACCGAGTCATTGGTGAAACTAGAACGCCTGTAGCTAAAGCCTACGAGCGCATCTGTTTTGAAAAACAAGACATTCGAGTTGATGGTAAGCCGATGGCTGACCTCATACATCCGGGCCACCCCATGATGGCTTCGGTCACCGACATTATTCTTGAAAACCATCGCAAGATATTAAGAGAAGGTACAATTTTAATTGATCCTTCGGACGATGGAATTGAGCCCAGAGTTATTTTTATGCTTGATCATGGAATTCGTGAAAGTTCCGGCAATCAACGAACTGTTTCTCAACGGCTCCAGTTTGTTTCGATTGACCAAACACTGAAGCCAATCAACGCAGGCTGGGCTCCGCATATTGATTTGCGCCCAATCTCTGCTGCCGAGCGAGAACTTGTTTCAGATGTTGTTTCCACTTCTTGGGTTAAACAAGACCTTGAAGCGAAAGCGCAGGAGTTTGCATCACAGCACCTTGCTCAAGCCCATTTTGCTGAAATTAAAGAACGCCGAGAAACACAGTCTGATCGAATTCTGGCAGCAGTTCATGAACGCCTAACAAGAGAAATTGATTATTGGTCAGACCGTTATATAAAACTAAAAGAGGAAGTTTCTGCTGGTAAGCAACCAAGGATGCAACCTGAAAATGCCAAGCGCCGAGTAGATGAACTTACTGCGCGTTTAGAGCAGCGCAAACGTGAAATTGCAGTAATGAGAAATGTCATTTCGGCAACGCCAAACGTGATCGGCGGCGCATTGGTTATTCCGGCTGGGCTGCTGGCACAAAAATCTGGTGAAACAACATTTAGTGTGGACGCTGCTGCTAGAAAAAGAATTGAACTTGCAGCGATGCAGGCTGTTGTTGAAGTAGAGCGATCATTTGGTCATGCCGTGATTGATGTTTCTGCAGAAAAATGCGGATGGGATATAACTGCGCGCCCAGCCGCTCGCGGAGATAAGCTTCCAGCCGATCGACACATCGAAGTTAAGGGTAAGGCAAAAGGACAATCAACTGTCACGATTACCGCGAATGAAATTATGTATGCACTTAACCAACAGGATAAATTCATTTTGGCGATTGTGATCGTAGATGGTGAAACGACAGAAGGCCCATTTTACATTAAGAACCCATTTGAAAATGGACCCGGTTTTGGAGAAGAGAGTCGCAATTTTAACCTGAGTCAATTTCTCGGTCGAGCTGTTAAGCCAGAAACAACTTTGGAGAAACGATGAATTTTGAAGTGAAACGACCACGAAAGTTAATTGAAGTCGCCTTACCACTGGATGCGATAAATATTGCCTGTGGTAAGGAAAAGTCTATTCGTCACGGTCACCCGAGCACTCTGCATCTATGGTGGGCCAGACGACCACTCGCAGCTGCGCGTGCGGTCATATTTTCGCAACTAGTGAATGATCCTGGATATGAACGCGATTTGGGAAGAGGGGTAAATAAAGCGAAAGCCGACTCAGAACGGCAGCGCTTATTTCGGATCATAGAGCGAATGGTTTTATGGGAGAATTCAAACAACGATGCGGTTTTGAAAGAGGCAAATGCGGAAATTCGAAAGAGCTGGATCGAAACATGCCAATTAAATAAGGATCATCCTCAGGCCGACGAGCTTTTCAATCCAGAAAAGCTTCCTTCATTTTATGATCCATGTGGTGTTCACGCAATTTCTTCCGCTTTAAATTGGCGCGGTTGATTGCCTCTGGTTATTGTAATTAGCGAGAAGTC
>ENA-ORBV01001744-ORBV01001744.1-microbial-mat-metagenome-genome-assembly--contig:-NODE-1744-length-47698-cov-16.116293_pt1 | contig 47698 bp, 19 predicted proteins | sample MGYA00237777_ERZ505514 | MGnify/ENA primary metagenome ERZ505514 (study PRJEB26160, sample SAMN06269048) | microbial mat metagenome | isolation source: Oligotrophic lake microbial mat | place... | reverse complement strand
TAGAAAACGAAACAAATGTGCTATGTCAGACTCCTATCGAGAAAAAATGCTCGGGTTTTAATGCGTCTGCCCTGGGGGAGAGGGGGAGACTACTATTCACTAACCATCAGCATATTCACCATGAAAAAACTGTTTTCATTCTTACTCCTCTTCTGCGCGGTTCAACTGGCTGCTCAAACAAAAGATCCGAAAGACACCGAAGTCTGGGAACCCGAACCGCGGGTGGTGACCCCCGGAACGATGGGATCGCCGCCTTCCGACGCCATTGTCTTGTTCGACGGAAAAAATTTTGACGAGTGGATCACCGTTGGAAAAGACGCCAAACCGGGCTGGAAATTAGAAGGGGGCGCGATGACTGTGGTGAAAGGCACCGGCGATATCGCTACCAAACGCAGTTTTGGCGATTGCCAGTTGCACGTGGAGTTCCGCACAGCGGCAGTTGTGGAAGGCGAAGGGCAGGGGAGGAGCAACAGCGGCGTTTTTCTACAGTCGCGCTACGAAGTACAGGTGTTGGACAATTACAAAAACCGCACCTATTCTAATGGACAGGCCGGATCCATTTACAAACAATCCATCCCATTGGTCAATGCCTGCCGCCCTCCCGGGGAATGGCAGACCTACGACATCTTTTATACCGCGCCCCGCTTCAACGCCGATAGCATTCGCGTGGCGGCTGGCCGCGTCACTGTCGTCCACAACGGGGTAGTGATTCAGCACCACGTAGAAATACAAGGCACCTCCGAATACATTGGACTGCCAAAAAATATCGCCCACGGCAACGCGCCGATTGTGCTCCAGGATCACAGCAATCCGGTGAGTTATCGCAATATCTGGATCCGGGAATTGTAATACTATTGAACGAATTTGGATTCAAGAAGTAAATACGCTACTTTTGCGCTCACTTTTTTGATAGTTGAACAAATAAAATCTGAATACAATGGGCAGAGGTGATAAACGTTCCCGCAAAGGGAAAATCTGGCGCAACTCTTACGGCAAAAAACGGCCAAAAGGCGGTAAGAAAAAAGTTGTTGCCGTTGTTGCTGAAAAAGCAGCAGAATAAAACAAGAGAATAACTGTTCTCAGACGCGCCAGGTGCTTACCACGGCGCGTTTTTTTTTATATACGTGATTTTTTGATCACCATGGCGAACGGTAGGGGCGACCCTTGCGGTCGCCCAACCGCCCAACCGGTCGCCCAACCGCCCAACCGGTCGCCCAACCACCCGCCCCGCGATGGAAACCGGCGCGTTTTTGGGAATCCACAATTCGAATTATTCGTCTTTGAATGCTTGTCTATAAACAACAAAAACACTGGATTTACAAATGGTGTATCAGTTTTTATATTCATTAGACTCCTACGTTTTGCGGAAGCTTGAATTGTAAAACGACGGTACTTGAAGCACCTTTGTATCCGACAACCGGCAGCTTTGTATGCCCCCCATGCGAGGTTGCCGGTTTCATTACTTTATTCTATCACCGAAAGCTATCTTCTTTATGACCGAAACAACTAAACTAACCCATGATCGGGCAATTCGATTTCTGCCAATCCGGTGGAGTTTGATTACTGCCTTACTTCTTCATGTTTTCCTGCTGAATGCCCAAACCATCGCTACTTCCGCAGCGCGATTGCAAATGGCCTGCGAAGACCTGAGTATTGAACCGAGCGATTATACCCAGAACTGCGAAAATGCAGAGGTTTGCTTCATCGTCCACGGCGGCTCGCCTCCCTATACGGTGATTGCTGCCACTCAGAACGGCTCGACTGTTACGGCTAATCCCAACTATTGTTTTTTTCACCTCGAGCCATTTGCGGATTATGTGGTTACGGTGACGGACGCTGAAGGCTGTACCACTTCAGTTGAACTTGATTTGCCGGGCGCCAGCAATTTTGACGCCGAAATTACCAACGTAACTTGTCATGGCGGATCAGACGGACGTATTGAGCCGATTATTCCGATTGATATTTCGCCATTGTTTTACCGTTGGGAAGGGCCTGATGGCTTTGAATCCGAGAACGAAGTTGTTGAAGGGCTGCACGCGGGTACGTATTACCTGATTCTGCGAACCACGGATAACCAGTGCGTCGGGATCAGCCATTGGGAAGTTACCCAACCCGAACCGATCCAAATCAATATAGACCTCAATTTAGAGCCTTGCCAGTTGGCCGGCGCCTGCGTTTCTGTCGCAGGTGGAACGGGGCCTTACATGGTATGGGCTTTTGAAATATTGCCTCCCGGATTGGCCGGAAGCACTTCGGGACAGGTAGAAGATTTTTCCGACCTGGATTTTTCTGATGGCACTCCTTTCAATCCCACCCTTTCAGATCCTTCTCTTTGTGCAGACGGTTTGCCCAATGGCACTTATTATATTGTGGTGTTGGATGCAAATAATTGTTACCGCTGGGATGATTTCAACATTCAAAATACGGCTACTTTCACCCGTCCGCGCGAAGTAAGACGCGTGAGTTGCAACGGCGGCAGCGATGGCCGGGTCTGTTTTGGCATCAATGGCGGCATCGAGCCGTTTTCTACCACGCTATCCCCGCCGGGCATGAATGTTGGCATTACCACCCGCCAGGGCTGCTTCGAAAACCTGAGCGCCGGGGTGTATACGCTGACCACCATTGACAGCACAGGTTGTTTGCTTTCCGAAAACATCATCGTTCGCGAACCGGACGTGCTGGCTGCGGAATTTAACCGAACCAACAGCAATTGCGATGGCGGTGGCGCTGATGGTTGTCTGACGATCGAAGGGGGTACTCCGGCTTATCAGGTTTCGTTGTGGCAGTTTCCAGTCCCGGGGCCAACGGTGGTTCCCCAGGTTGTTTTTACCGGAACACAGGTTTCTGTGGTCGGCGGAACACAAGTGGATGGTTTTCCTTTCCTGCCGGCCACCGCTACCGGTAATGTACGTTGTGTGCAAAATATTCCGCCGGGCATCTACTACATCCTGGTGCGGGACAGCAAAAACTGCTACACCCTGGTGCCTTTGGTGGTACACGAGGTTGAAAACCCGATGGAAGCAAACTTTGAGATCAACAGCACCTCGCCTTGTTCCGGCCCCGTTTCGGGATGCCTGTATGTCAATGGCGGTTCAGCCCCTTACAACCTGACCGTTTGGCGTTGGAACAGCCCGCTGACGGTGATTCCGCAGGTGCATTTTGACGACCAGGGCAATCCCTTTATCGAAGGCATTGAACCGACTGATGACATGAATTTACACCCTTCGCCCAATGCAGACGGCGTTTGGTGCGCGCAGCAGATTCACCCTGGGTTTTACTTGATCTTAGTGCAGGATGCCAATGGTTGTTATGTCCTGGTGCCGGTAACAATCCCTTCTTCAACGGGGCTTCATCTTAGTGCTGAAGTCCGCCATGTGGGGTGCAGCGGTGATGAGAGCCGGATCAAACTTACCATCGAGGGAGGCACAGCGCCCTACACCATCTACCGGAATTCCAATACAGAACCGGTTGTCGTGCAAACCAATATGTATGTCATAGAAGGTTTGGAACCCGGAACGTATACGTTTGCGGTGTACGACAATTTTCAGTGCAGTGCGACTATTACGGTGGTAATTGAGCAGGGCGGAGATATTGATTTGAACTTGGATTTTGATCCTTTCGGCGAAGAGGCCTGCGTTCACCCCGAAGGTGGAACAGCGCCTTACACCATTCGCTGGTACAACCTGAGCAACAATACGTTGTTTGGCGATGGCGCCTGTGTAGACAACCTGCCTCCGGGCGCATACATCGTTGTGGTGACAGACGCCAACGGATGCCAAACAGATGCTATATTCTTTATTGACGAAAACCCCTGCGCTGGTGGCGAAGCATCGGTTGAACCCGGCGTAATCGAGTCTGGAGCAAGCACGACTTTTTTCCTCCACAACTGGAGTGGCCAGTCCGTGCAGTGGCAGTTTAAAACGGAGTTTACCGGCTGGTTGAATATTCCGGGCGCGAATACAGCCACCTACCACACGCCGCCGATGCATTCGGCCGTTGACCGGGTCATTCAGGTGCGCGCGGTGGTGCAATGCAATGGTGCCGTCTTTATTTCCGAGCCGACCCAATTCACCATTCTCGGCAGCAACTTGCTGACTTCCGGGGATGAGGAGCAGGATGCTTATCTGTTCGACACGAGCTATCAGGCACAATTGGCTGCTTTGGTGATGCAGCGTACGACTACGACTCCTGCTGTTGCGCAGGTTTTCCCGACGTTGAGTCAATCGGAAAGCTATGTTCGGTTCACGACGAATTTATCCGGAGCAGTACACCTGACTTTGATGAACAGTATGGGGCTGATCGTTAGTCAGAAAACGCTGACGAATCCTGCGGCAGGCGAAGTGACGGAATTGTCCGTGGCGGAATTGCCACAAGGTGCCTACTTCGTGCGCATCGAATACGGTCATGGCGTTCAAACCGGACGGATCATTGTGAGTCGTTAAAATATACCGGGAATTATTTATAGTCTTTTGGCGGGAGGTCATGAACATGGCCTTCCGCCATTTTTTATAGTAAAAGGTTATGAACAGTTTATTACTTTTACGACATGCAAAAAAATGAACCCACACTCATTTATGGTCGCCACCCGGTTGTGGACGCTGCGCGTGCCGGCGCGCCGATTGATAAAATTTTTTTGCAGCAAGGAACCCGGGGCGAAATCGAAAAGGAATTGCGGCACCTGTGCAAGGAATTGGACATTCCGCTCCAGGTGGCGCCGAAGGAGCGTTTGGATAAATTCACCAAAGGGAATCACCAGGGCGTGCTTGCTTTTTTATCGCTGATTACCTATCACCGCATTGAAGATGTGCTGCCGGGGGTTTACGAAAAAGGGGAAGTTCCTTTATTGCTCATTTTGGACGGGATCACGGATGTGCGCAATTTTGGCGCGATTGCTCGTTCGGCAGAATGTTGCGGCGTTCACGCCATCATCATTCCTCAGAAGGGCAGCGCCCAGATCAATGCCGACGCCATGAAAGCGTCTGCCGGTGCCTTGTCGAAAATTCCCGTTTGCCGGGAAAATAGCTTAGTCAATGCAGTGAATTTATTGCGCAGCAGCGGAATCCGGTTATTGGCTGCCGACCTGGAGGCAAAAAGTCCCGTTTTTAAAATGGACTTTACGACGCCGGTCGCATTGGTCATAGGTGCAGAAGACGAGGGCATCAGCCATGCCGTATCTCGAATGGTCAATGAACGGTTCATCATCCCACAAAAAGGGACAACCGATTCGTTTAATGTTTCCGTGGCTACGGGGATCGCCCTGTACGAGGTCATGCGCCAGCGTTTTGAAACCAACTAATGTCCTGCTGCCTGCTGGTTTGTGATTTTTTAACCTGCAAAACAACTAATGTACTTTTTTTTCACTCGATGATAGGGTAGAATCTATTGAAAAGGCGGCTTCTTGCAGGTAACGCAAAAAGAAAAGCCCAAGGCTTGTAAAATTTTAAAATATGCCCTATACTCGCTTATTCTGGAAGGAAATACCTATGAAGGACCTTCGGTTTTTTCTGGCTTCAAGCCTGGCTATTTTGTTGCTTGCACCGGTTTTACCGGTTGCAGCCCAGCAGGTGATGCAGATTGAAACGTATGGAAAAGCAAAAACAAAAAAGATATATCCCGGTCAGACGATCCAGTATCGGCTGAAAAATCAAAAAAATGTCTGGCTGACGGGCACCATCGAAGCTTACCAGATGGAAGACCGCTTAGTTGTACTGACAGATCGGTACGTTCATTTAGATAGCATCGCGGCGTTGCGATACGACCGGAAGTGGTCGAAGGTAGTAGGAACACAAATGTTCTGGTTTGGCACGGCATGGTCGGCGTTTGCCGCAGTGGGCACCCTGACCGATGGTGATCCGGAATCCAATTATGAATGGTCGGACGCAGCGGTCACCGGTGGGTTTTGGTTGAGCTCCTTGTTGCTTCCGCGCCTTTTTCGCTATAAGCATTACAAAATGGAGGGCCGGCACCGGCTGAGGATGGTTGATTTGCAACCTTTTTTAAGCCCTGCCCCTTATAACCCTGAAGGGGGAATGAAGAAGGAGTAATTGATAATGGATGATTGAAAAAGGATGATTGATGATGTGGAAAGCGTGCTCATTCAATGCTTTCGGGGTTAGTCCATCATCAATAATCAATAATCAATACACCAATAACCAATAACGAGCAAGATGGATATTTACTCCCGCAAGTCGAGGTGGAAAATATATTTAGCCGCAGCAGGTGCGCTCATTGTGGCTATTTCTGTGCTGTATACCAATTACTTAGCGGGTAAACTGGCTAAAGAAGAAGAGAATAAGGTTCGGCTTTGGGCGCAAGCCCAGGATGAACTGGACCCGAAAAGCGACGAAGAGTTGGAGCGCTTTGCCAATTGCAGTTATATCCTCCATCTGAACATTCTGGAATCCAATACGACCATACCGGTCATGCTCGTGGATGAACGCGGACGGGTCATTGATGCCGTAAATTTTTCCGATACCAGCCAAGTTTATCTGAAAAAGGAATTGGCTAAAATGGTGAAATTGGGCGTCGAACCCATACAGGGTTTCGCTTACTCCATATATTATAAGGAGTCCACTATCCTCAGGCAATTGCGATTTTTCCCACTCATTCAGCTTTTGCTCATTGCGGCATTCATATTTTTGGGGTATTTAGCCTTCAATGCAGCCCGGCGTGCCGAACAAAACCGCGTATGGGCAGGGATGGCCAAAGAAACGGCTCACCAGTTGGGAACCCCGATCTCTGCGATTATCGCCTGGATTGAGCATTTGAGAACCATTCAGGATGATGAAACCCAGGACATTCTCAACGAACTTCAGAGCGATGTAGACCGCCTTGAGTTGATTGCCGACCGCTTTTCGAAAATCGGATCCGCTCCGAAATTAGAGCATACGGATGTTTATACGGAAATTGAAAAATGTTTCACCTACATGCAGCGCCGCGCTTCGCGCAAAGTTAGTTTTGAGTTTGAACCGCCGGAAGAAAAGCTCCTTTTATACATCAACCCGCCGCTATTCGACTGGGTAGTGGAAAATTTACTCCGGAATGCATTAGACGCCACGGAAGGCAAAGGCAAAATCAGTGCAGAAGTGTACGAAGACCAGGATTTTGCCTACGTTGACATCAGCGATACCGGCAAAGGGATTCCAAATAATAAATTCAAAACGGTTTTTCAACCGGGGTATACAACAAAAAAACGAGGTTGGGGCTTAGGTCTTTCACTCACGAAACGCATCATTGAGGAGTATCATGGTGGAAAAATCCATGTGAAAAAATCAGTGGAAGGAGAAGGAACAACCTTCACCATTAAACTGCCGAAAAAAATCGTGAAGCAACCTGCAGAAATGTATTGATCTGTTTATAACAAAACGAATGATACCATGTCTAAGCCATTGACTTTCTTTTGTATAACCTGCTATTTCAAAGGAGAAGCTTTTTTGAAAGCTTGCAAAGAAGCTGGAAATACGGTCTATTTGCTGACCAATAAAAAATTGGAAAACGAGCCATGGCCCTGGGAAGCAATTGATGAAGTGTTTTATGTGGAACAGGACGACAATACACCGGACAATATGTGGAATATTGCCAAAGGGGTTTCCTGGCTGATGCGGACTAAAAAAATAGATCGCATTGTGGCATTAGATGATTTTGATGTGGAAAAAGGCGCTTTCCTAAGAGAGCATTTTCGCATTCCGGGCATGGGGCAAACCACCGCCCGGTATTTTCGAGATAAGCTTGCTATGCGGGTGAAAGCACAGGAGTCCGGTATTCCCGTGCCGCCATTTACGGCCTTGTTTCACGATGAGGATATACGCCGGTTTAGTGAAGAGGTGCCTGCGCCTTGGTTGGTAAAGCCGCGCGCTGAGGCATCTGCGACCGGCATCAAAAAAATACATTCAGCGGAAGAATTGTGGCCGGTATTAGAACAGTTGGGAAGCGAGCGGCACATGTACCTGCTGGAGCAATTCAAACCTGGCGATGTTTATCATGCAGATGCCCTGAGTGTGGACGGAGACGTTGTCTTTTGTCTGGTGTCCCAATACCTGAATACGCCCTTTGAAGTCGCGCACGGCGGGGGAATTTTCCGTTCCCAAACCGTTGAATTTGGGGGCAAAGATGAAAAAGCGCTGCAAAAACTCAACGCGGAAGTGATGCAGGCATTTGGAATGCTGTTCAGCGCTTCGCATACGGAATTCATCAAATCCAACGAAGACGGAAAATTCTATTTCTTAGAAACAGCTTCCCGGGTAGGCGGGGCGCATTTAGCTGAATTGGTGGAGGTTTCCTCCGGGATCAACCTTTGGACAGAATGGGCCAACGTGGAGGCTGCCACAGCCAGAAATGAAGCGTATGAATTGCCCCCGGTCAGGAAAGATTATGCCGGGATCATCATCTCGCTCTCTCGGTTTGAGTACCCCGATACGTCTGTATTCAATGATCCGGAAATAGCCTGGCGGATTAATAAAAAACACCACGTCGGTATGATCCTCCGGTCAGATCGTAAAGAACGCATTCAGGAATTATTGGAAGCCTACGCGCTAAAGATTCACCAGGATTTTCACGCCAGCGCCCCAGTTCCGGATAAACCAACACATTAGGTCGTGTCCGGATACTCGTTTGAGACAGCTCTCCGCTATACGATGGTATAGTTAGTGTAAAAAACACATCAAAAAGTGTGTAGGAACATTGACTTTTTTGTCACAAAAATTGATTTATTTCTCTTAGTTTGACATGATAAATAGATGATAATCAAAAAAATAATTTTTTAATAACACTTTTTTAAGTGTCACTTTTTATCTCATTTTAATAATTTGAATATTATGGATGTTGGCTTTTGATTCTAATTTTGTGCCATTGAAAAGAACAAACACACACTTTTACAAATCAGATTCACCTCCCCTTGCTGTGTCTCTTGTTGAACAATGAAAGCTCAGGAATAGCTTTCAAGATGAGTTAGAAAAGAATGCTTAGTGCATTCTAATTACAAAAACAAACATTATGAACAAGCACACTTTTGTTGCTGCGGATGCCACCGTAGTAACATCTTCCTCTGCAAGGGGCGCACCCGCTGTATCAGCATTCCACGCCTATCCATTACCTTTTTGCTTAAGGCTTGATTGACAAGTCATTAACAAAGGTCGGCTCTGTTTTTACTTCGTAAGCATTAGGTTATCCTTGTGATAGCCTTGGCATGCCCGTACCAATTGTCGTCATACGATAAGAGGCTATCCCTCTTTTCGTACAGGTTGATTTTTTATTTTTTTCATTACCTATTATTTGCTCGCAATGAAACAGTTATACAAATTTACACACACACTTTCCAACAATTTTTTTGCTACGGCATCTCAGAACTACACCCAGTCAACAGCTTTAGATGCACCTCCATTGGATAGTAAATTCCAGATTTCAAAGACTTATAAACAGTTTATAAAAGCCAGTATATGGGTGGGCGGAATCCTGACCCTGCTCTTGCTCGTTTCAGGGGAAATGCTTGGACAAACTTCGCTGAATGCGGCTTTAGTCGTCAATGCATTGGCGGAACGCAGCATTGAATCCGTCGAAGCAGACCGTCTGAGTGAACCTGCGACTTGTTTCAACATCACCAATGGTGGTGCCATCGGGTCGAACCAAACCATTGCCCCCGGCGGCACACCCACGACCTTGACCAATATCACTACGCCATCCGGCGGCAGTGGCACGATCGAATACTTGTGGTTACGAAGCACCACCCTGCCTTGTCCGCCTATTGGCGACGCTGCCTGGCAAAGTATTGCCAGCAGCAATACAGCTACCTATTCGCCAGGGCCTCTAACGCAAAGCACTTGCTTTTTGCGTTGCTCGCGTCGTTCCGGATGTACCGAATACGATGGAGAAGCTAATGCGGTTACTATTACCGTCAATACCTGCCCGTCAATCACCGGATTAAATTTTGATAATCAGGTGGGCGGCTCCAACATTACCTTCACAAATGGCGGAACGTTCACCACTGCCCAACTTGGCAGTGATTTTTTGCTTGAAGCGGTTTTGACCGGAACAGCAGGAAGTGTGGTTTTCAACGTTACCGGAGCGGCGACATTCACCACAACAGAGAATTCTGCACCCTACCACATGGCTGGAAGCGGATCAGCCTGGACTCCGGTTGTGGGAACCTATAACGTTGTTGTAAGAGTCTACTCCGGATCGAACGGAAGCGGGACACTTTGTACCCAGCAAACGTTCACGTTTACCGTCATAAATAACACGTGCAGTTGCCCCAACAACATTATCCAAAACCCGAGTTACGAAAACGGTACAACCAACTGGTCCTGGACGGGCGGAAACTTCGCCGCGGGTACCTATGCTGCAGTTTGCGGTGCAAATTCCGGTCAGTTTCAAATCACCAACGGCGGTAACAACTGGGTTTCCCAAACCATTGCAGGCGGTTCTCTTCCGGTTATCGCTCCAGGTACCACCCTGAACATTACAGTTCGGGCAGGCACACACAATCCTTCCGGTTATTACCATGAAGTAAACGTAAATTTCTACAACAGTTCTTGGGGGTTTATTTCCAAAACCAGTGCAGAAGTCAATGTTACGTTGCCAAGCACGGGCACTTATACCCTCAACAGCGTGGTGCCTGCCGGCACGCATTACATTACGGTAGGAGGAACGGGTACGGGGGATTGGATAAAGTTCGACCAATGGTGTTTGAGTCTGCCTTGTTCTATTAATATTTCGACGCAACCACAGGGTGTTTCTATTTGCTCAGGAGGTACCCATACCCTGACGGCAGCTGCTACGGCCACTTCCGGAACGGTCTCTTATCAATGGCAAAGCAGCCCGAACGGCAGCACCTGGACTAATATCAGCGGAGCAACAAGCGCTTCCTATACCACTTCGGCGTTGACCACTACCACCCATTACCGGGTCAACGTAAGTTCAAGCGGAGCCGGCTGCCCGACCATAAGTTCCAATGCAGCTATAGTGACCGTCACGGCTGATCCTATAATCAGCATCATTTCGACTAAGTCTGATTTTTGTGTGGGGGAAGGCGCAACCCTGAACTCCACCATTAGCGGCGGCCTTAACTGTGCTGCCGTGCAATGGCAATACCGCATGGGAACAAGCGGTACCTGGAACAACCTTGCCACAGGAAACTCCATCTCTACCGGGACTTCCTTAGCTGTCGGCACTCACCAATACCGGGCGCTGTATACTTGTTCCGGTGCAGGTTGTGATGCAGCAACATCCAATACCATTTCTATTATTGTTACTGCCAATGCATCGGTAAGTATTGCGGCCAATAGCCCCAATGTTTGCGTAGGCAGCAGTACAACACTGACCGCAACACCCAGCGGGGGCGGCACCTGCTCGGCGGTTCAGTGGCAATATCGTCCAGGGATAAGTGGCACCTGGATTAACCTGACAACAGGCAATTCCCTGAATACCAGCACGAGCCTGGTAGTAGGGACTTATCAATACCGCGCCTTATACAATTGCTCGGCAGCAGGGTGCGGCGATGCGATCTCCAATACGGTGACCATCAATATTCGGCCCAATCCAACTGCCAATGCCGGCGCTGATGCCAGCGTTTGCGATGGCTCGAGCGTAACTTTAACCGCCAGTGGTTCCGGCGGTACCAGTCCTTATACTTTTGCCTGGAGCAATGGATTGGGATCGGGCGCGTCGAAAACCGTATCGCCTGTCGTGAACACCACTTACACGGTGACTGCGACAGATAGTTATGGTTGCTCTTCGACGGATCAGGTAGTCGTGAGCGTCAATGAACCGCCCTTAGCGCTCATTACCTGCGAAGACGATCCGCTTATAGCTCGTTCCATTACCAGCACGACGAGCTCCTGCTCGCCTTCGCCTTATGCGTTCTGGACGGATGGAGCCATCTTTTCGCCAAGTTGCACCAATGAAAACTATTGGACAGCCGAGTCGGGTGCCATTTTTGAAGAATACGGCAATGGCAAGGCTTATCTGAATATGACGGTTCGCAATGCCTGCCAGACAAACTGGCTGTTAAAAATCGAAGTGGTATTCAGTGGCCGTACTTTCACGCCTCCTGCTGGCAGCCCTAAAGAAGAGGGATGTCTTGGCGATCAAAGTAACAGCGACTGGTATTATTACACCACTACAAAAGGGGTGATTACCGGATTGGGCAACCTTGTTGGCTTGGAAGGCAGCATCACGAATATGGGGCCTGCGTTCCAGTTGGGCACCGGCGCCAATCTGAGAGAAGGTACCAAATTCGGCGGCAGTGGCTGGATGAACTTTGTATTTACTTCCCCTCCGACAAATACGTCTATTACCATAATTAATGGTCAGACAGACTTTAATTTCAACCTTAGCGGCTCGGCACTCAATACCACAACAGCGACCAGTACTTGCCTGCAAATTTGTGCAGGGGAATCGGTGACGCTTACCGGAGAAGGCCTTGGCCCGAACACTCCGTTTTCTTATCAGTGGAGCAATGGTGCCACAACCTCTTCCATTACGGTCAGCCCCAACATTACCACGATTTATATTGTAACGGTTACGGATGCCAACAACTGTTCGGCAACCGATCAGGTAACGGTGACGGTTACCCCCGGAGCAACGGTAAATGCTGGCCCGGATCAAACAATATGCTTAGGCAACACGGTAACCATGGCCGGCTCCATCGGCGGCGCTGCAACCAGCGCAACCTGGACTTCGTCCGTTGCAGGCGGTTCGTTTGCACCGGGCACCACCACGCTCAATGCGGTATATACGCCACCATCCGGCTATACCGGAAACATTACCATGACCCTGACCACCAACGATCCTGCCGGGGCTTGTCCGCCAGCCATAGATCAAATGATCATCACGATCAACCCGCCAGCAACCGTAAACGCAGGCCCGGATCAAACGATCTGCGCAGGCAGTACGGTCACCTTGGCAGGTACGCGTGGCGGTTCTGCGACAAGCAGCACCTGGACGACGAGCGGCACGGGTACTTTCAGCAATGCATCTTTAGTAAACGCAATCTATACACCATCGGCAGCCGACATCACGGCAGGAACGGTGACGTTAACTTTAACGACGAACGATCCCACTGGCCCATGTCTGGCAGTATCGGATCTGATGATCATCACCGTATCAGCGCTTCCTACCGTGAATGCCAACAGTGACCAAACTATTTGCCAGGGCGGCACCGTGACACTGGCAGGAACAATTGGCGGTGCAGCGTCTACCGGCACTTGGACGGCATCCGTGGCAGGCGGCACCTTTAATCCCAACGCAACTACCCTGAACGCAATCTACACGCCTCCGGCAAGTTACTCTGGAAACATCACCATGACGCTGACGACGAATGATCCTCCGGGACTCTGTACAGCAGCGACCGATCAAATGGTGATCACCGTACGTCCCCGCCCGAATGTAACAGCAACACCCCCGCCGCCAATTTGCAGCGAAACAAGTGTAACGCTTACGGCTGTTGGGTCTAACGGAACAGCCCCTTACACCTTTAATTGGAGTGACGGACTTGGATCAGGCACTACCAAAACGGTGGCTCCAATAGCAACCAAAACTTATACCATTACCGTTACGGATGCAAATAATTGCACCAATACCGGTACCGTTACGGTTACGGTTCAATCAGAAATTAATATTTCTTACACCGTTGTACACGTGATAGTTACCGGCAACAACACAGGTTCCATTGATCTTACGGTTACCGGTGGAACCCCGCCATATACATACCAATGGTCAAATGGCGCAACAACACAGGATTTGAACAACATTCCGTCAGGGATCTACTATGTGACTGTCACCGGAGGAGGTTGTTCGATTACTGCCGATATTGCGGTTGGTGAACCGGGCGATTGCACCGGTTTCCGTACGCAAACACCAGGTGGCTGGGGGAGTCCGCCTTCCGGCAATAATCCTGGCACCTATGTTCATGCTAATTTTGCAAGCGCTTTCCCATCCGGCCTCACGGTTGGTTGTGGAACAAAATTGCTGCGTTTAACGAACGCTCAGGCAATAACAAATTTTCTTCCTTCGGGAGGTACACCCGCAGTACTTCCCAATGGCACAATGACCAACCCCGGTCAAAGCTATAGTAATACCTTAGCTGGCCATGTGGTAGCGTTGGCATTGAGCCTGCGTTTCGATCAGTACGATCCCAATTTTGGTGCTTCATCGCAAAATTTTAAAGACCTATTTATTTCCTCTGGAACATTTGCAGGCTGGACGGTACAGCAAGTTTTCGACGAAGCGAATAATGTACTTGGAGGATGTAGCGCTGCCTATACGGCATCACAGATGACAAATGTTATCACAACGATCAATGAAAGTTACGTTGATGGAATGACAGGTATGGGAACTAACCATTTCCTGACTTGCTGTAATCTCACCGCAAATGCAATCCAGACCAGCCCTACTTGTGCTGGAAGTAGCTTGGGTAGCGCTACTGTGACGGTTGCAGGTGGTGCGGCTCCTATTACTTACCAGTGGAGCAGCGGCAGTAGTTCTGCAACTGCAAATAACCTTGCTGCTGGTACACAAACAGTTACTGTTACCGACAATTTTGGTTGTACTGTCACAGATAATGTGACTATTACCGCAGATCCGCCAGCAACGGTAAACGCCGGTGCGGATCAAACGATCTGCGCAGGCAGTACGGTGACTTTGGCGGGTGCGCGCGGCGGTTCTGCGACAAGCAGCACCTGGACAACCAGCGGCACGGGTACTTTCAGCAATGCATCTTTAGTAAACGCAATCTATACACCATCCGCAGCCGACATCACGGCAGGAACGGTGACGTTAACTTTAACGACGAACGATCCAACGGGACCATGTCCGGCATTATTGGATCAAATGGTGATTACGATCAATAATGTGACTGGTGGCACGGTTGGCTCCGATCAAATAATCTGTATCGGCGGCAACCCTGGCTTATTTACAGTAACAACTCCGGAGACGGGTGCAGGTGCCCTGACCTATCAATGGCAATCAAGCACAACGGATTGTGCGAGCGGCTTTGCGGATATCGTACTCGCAACGAATCCAACCTACGATGCGCCTTCAGGTTTGACACAAACAACCTACTATCGTCGCATTACAACCTCTACATTGAACGGCATTGATTGCACTGCCAACAGCAATTGCATCACGGTAACGGTCACACCCGACCCAACAGTCAGCATCACACCAGACAATAGTACGGTCTGCGTTGGCGGCACGGTGATGATAACGGCTACGCCAAGTGGCGGAACGGGCACTTGTACGATCCAGTGGCAATTAAGCCCAACCGGCGTCAGTGACTGGACGAATATTAATGGCCAGACTGGTATCACTTATAGCGCACCAACAGCAACGGCAGGCACGCTGTACTACCGCGCAACCTACTCCTGTACGGGTGGTGGTTGCGATGCGGCAACGTCTAATACCGCAACGGTTGTGGTCATCCCGGATCCCACCATAAGTATTGATCCTACTTCCGCTACGGCATGTGTCGGCGGCTTTGTTGAATTAACCGCTACGACTCAAAACGGTACGGGAGTTTGTACCATTCAATGGCAATCCAGCACTACCGGAATAGGCGGTTGGGTGAATATCAGCGGCGCTAATGGCGCTACGTACAATCCACCAACGGCAACGTCCGGTTCCAGATTTTACAGGGCAACCTATTCCTGCACAGGAAGCGGCTGTGGTAATGCAACCTCGAATATTGCATTGGTGGTCATCATCGTTGATCCTTCGATCAGCATTAACCCGCCGAGCAACACCGTTTGTGTAGGAGGAGACCTTACCATGCTGGCTACCATAAACGGCGGCGCAGGAACATGTACGGTTCAGTGGCAATCCAGCCCGAACGGAACTTCTGGTTGGGCGGATATCAGCGGCGCAAATGCCATTTCATACAACCCACCGGTTTCTACGCCGGGAACAACTTATTATCGCGCTACTTACACGTGTACCGGCAGCGGTTGTGACCCGGCAACTTCCAACATTGCAGTGGTTACAGTTGAGCCAGGGCCGCAAGTGACGGTTACCCCCGCAGACGCTTCTGTTTGTGTAGGCGCTAATGTGGTGCTTAGCGCAACAGTTTCGGGAGGCGCGGGTACTTGTAATATTCAATGGCAGGAGAGCAACAATGGCACTTCCTGGACGAACATCAACGGGGCAACCATGGCAAGTTATGGTCCTTCTACTTCAACTGTGGGGACAAAATACTACCGCGTTACTTATACTTGTACCGGTGGTGGTTGCAATGCAACAAACTCGAATACAGCTACTGTTGTGGTCACTCCCGACCCGACAATCAGCGTAACCCCAGCCAACAGCACCGTTTGTATAGACGGAATAGCTACGTTAACGGCAAACACGGGCGGCGGTACAGGCACTTGTACGATCCAATGGCAGTCAAGTGCAACGGGTACAGGAAGTTGGACAAATATCAACGGCGCAAATGGCGCAACTTATATTGCGCCTACCGCAACGACAGGTACGATGTACTACCGTGCAACCTATTCCTGTACGGGTGGCGGTTGCGACGCTGCAACCTCCAATACGGCAACAGTTGTGGTGGTTCCGGATCCAAATATTGATGTAGATCCAGTTGGTCAGACTTTCTGTGAAAACGGATCGCACAGCATGAACGTTACCGCATCTGGTGGCACGCCAGTTTTGACATACCAGTGGCAATCCAGCCCGAATGGAACAACCTGGACGGATATTTTCGGTGCAAATGCAGCAATGTATACGACACCAAACCTCACAACGACCACTTACTATCGCGTGATTGCAAGCGCGACAGGCAGTGGTTGTGGCGCGGCGACTTCCAATACGGCTGTGGTGACCATCAACCCACCGGCAACTGTGGACGCAGGCTCGGATCAAACAATCTGTGCAGGCATTACAGCAACGATGGCGGGCACGCGTGGCGGAGCTGCAACCGGCAGCACCTGGACAACAAGCGGTACCGGCACATTTAACAATGCTTCTTTACTCAATGCTATTTACACGCCGTCTGCTGCGGACATCGCAGCAGGAACGGTGACTTTGACGCTTACTACGAATAATCCTGTCGGGCCATGTCCGGCAGTTGCGGATCAAATGATATTGACCATTAATCCGGCGGCTATGGTGAACGCCGGCCCGGATCAGACGATCTGTGCTAATAATGCAGTTAGCCTTAATGGCAATATGGGTGGTTCGGCTACGAGCGTAGTCTGGAGTACAAGCGGTACAGGCATGTTCAACAATGTGAATTTGTTGAATGCCATTTATACGCCATCGGCTATGGACATCGCTGCCGGTATGGTAGCTTTAACCCTTACAACGAACAATCCTGCCGGCCCTTGCCCGGCTGTAACCGACCAAATCCTGATCACCATTCAGGCCGTTGGTTCTATTGGCGATTATGTCTGGGAAGATTTGAACAGAAACGGAATTCAGGATGGGGGCGAGCCTCCGCTCTTAGGCGTAACCGTAAATCTATATGCAGATGCGAATACGGACGGTATTCCGGATGGACCGGCTATCGCTACAACCAATACGAACGGCCTCGGTATTTACCACTTTAACAGCCTTTGTTCCGGGGATTATGTCGTTGAATTTGCCCCGCTTGGAGGCTATCAGCGCACGCAGCAAAACAATGCGGTTGGCAACGATCCTTTGGATAGCGATGCTGATCCGACAACCGGTCGTACCGGAACGATCAATATTGCTCCGGGTGAAACAGACAATACCAACGACGCAGGTTTCTACCGCACAGCCTCTTTGGGTGATTATGTATGGGAAGACCTGAACCGCGATGGCCAGCAGCAAGTTGGCGAGCCTGGTATTCCAGGCGTATTGGTAAGTCTGTATGCAGATGTGAACACGGATGGTACTCCGGATGGCCCGGCGCTTCAAACCACGCCGACCAACGGTACGGGTTTCTACCAGTTCACAAACCTGATACCTGGCAACTACATCGTGGGCTTTGGCACACCGGCCACGTATACAGCGACGCCGTCCAACCAGGGCAACGACGCAACAGACAGCGATAATGTTGGCGGCTTGACGGGTACAATCAACCTAAGCTCCAACGAAACAGACAATACCAACGACGCAGGTTTCTACCGCACAGCCTCTTTGGGTGATTATGTATGGGAAGACCTGAACGGAAACGGTGTTCAGGAAATTGGCGAACCGGGGATTGCAGGCGTATTAGTCAGTTTGTACGCGGACGCCAACACAGACGGCACTCCGGATGGTCCGGCTTTGGATACAGAAACGACGGACGGTACAGGCTTCTACCAATTCATCAACCTGACGCCTGGAAGCTATGTCGTAGGATTTACTAAACCGACTGGCTACGAACCAACGGCTGCGAACCAGGGCGGCGATGATGCAAAGGACAGCGATGCGGATGCAATGACCGGCTTTAGCCCGACGGTAACCTTAGCCAGTAACGAAAATAACCGGACGATTGATGCTGGTTTCAGCCAATACGATCTGGCGCTGATCAAAACGCTGGGTGCCGGCACACCTGGGCCTTTCGCGCAGGGCAGCCCGGTCAATTTTGACATTACCGTAACGAATGAAGGTGGAATTGATGCGAATAACGTAATCGTAACGGATCGCGTACCTTTAGGGTTGACCATCACTGGCTTCAATGCCCTCGCATCTGGAGCTATTGACAACGGCAATGGGACGTATACGATTCCATCTCTTCCAATTGGCGCAAGCCGTACTTTCCGGGTGGTTACCCAAATCAATGCAAACTTCCAGGGCTTTAGCCTCACGAATGTAGCAGAGATCACCACCGATGACGGCAACGACAAAGATTCTACGCCTGACAACGACGTGCCGACCGAAGACGATCAGGATGAAGTGACTATTCCGATCAACCAGACTGCTTCAGTTGATATTGAGAAAGCAACCAACGGACAGGATGCGGATACTTACGCGGAAGCTGTAATCATTCTGATTCCGAACGCTCCGATCCCAACAGTAACCTGGACTTATACCGTGACCAACACAGGTACCTTGAATCTGACGAATCTGGTGGTAACGGATGATCAGGAAGGACCAGTTTGTACGATTCCGTTCCTTGCTGCGGGTGCTTCAACAACCTGTACGCTTTCCAGCCCGGCTATGCGTGGCGTATATGTGAATGAAGGAACCGTAGTGGCTCAACCGGTGGATGTGAACAACAATCCTTACGGTGGTACGGTGACGGATTCCGATCCTTCAAATTATGTCGGCGTTTTCATCAATGTAGATAAGCAGGCTGACAAGACGGAAATTTGCGCCGGTGAAACGGTAACCTTTACCCTCACCGTGAGGATGTTGGGTGGCGGCTCAGGCCTGCAATTGCGCGACATCAGCGTAGTTGATGATAACCTTGCTCCGGGAGTAATGCTGATGCCTAACGATCAATACTGGGTCGGTGGCGATTTAAACAACAACGGCTTTATTGATTTCATTGACAACGACAACGATGGTATATCAGACGAAGAATTTGTTTGGACGTATTCATTAGTGTACAATGGAACGACTACCAATACCGCCATGGACGAAGCGACAGTCTGGTTCAATGGTATGAATACAGGCTTCATGCCAATGGGCATGGATCAGGTCACTGTTACGGTGAACCCGAATCTTTGTGCTCGAATTGGCGATTTCGTATGGCTTGACACGAACGGCAATGGTATTCAGGACGATGGGCCTACCGGAGTAAATAACGTGACGGTGAATCTGCTTGACGGCCTTGGCAACTTCATTACCAGCACTACAACCAATAACGTTGGCTTCTACGAATTCACTGGACTGATACCGGGCAATTATATCGTAGCGTTTGTCTTGCCGACAGGTACCGTCTTTACTCAACAAAACCAGGGTCTTGATGCACTTGATAGCGATGCAGACCCAATTACTGGTCGCTCTCAGACGATCATATTGGTTAATGGCCAATCTGATCTAACCATTGATGCAGGGTTGTATCCACCGGTTGACATCGAATTGGATAAAACCTTTTTGAGTGCAGTATTACAGCCGAACGGTACTTATAATGTTACCTACAATATCGCAGTAACGAACCTTGGAGGACCTGGTCAATACGATCTTTCGGATACGCCTTCATTCGATAATGATATTACAATCAATAGTGCAACGTTTACCAGCAGCATCCCGACAGGCAGCCCATTAGCCGGATCGGGACCCTGGGCGCTTGCCAATGACCAGTCAATTGTAGCATTTGCCACACACACCTATACTTTGGTTGTGAATGTGAGCATCAATACGAACGGCGGTGGCGGCGATGATATTTACACAGCTTGCGGCAGTACGAACGGCACGCCCCAACCGGGCGAAGGTTTATACAACCGGTCAAGTGTAGATACCAATAACGATGGTACACCGGAAGATCAGGCAGATGCTTGCGGCGACCTGCCGAACATCATCTTGAATAAGACTTTCGTAACGGTCACTCCTTTGCCAAACGGCACGTACAATGTGGTCTACACGGTCGCAGTAACGAACAACGGTGGTGCAACGGGCACGTATGGCCTGAGCGACACACCGGGCTTCGAAGACGACGTGACGATCAACAGCGGCAGCTACACGGGCGAAGCAGCGGGCGCACTGAACACAACGGGAGCGACAACGCTTGCGACGAACAACGCAATCGTAGCGGGTGCAACGGAGACGTTCACACTGACGTACAACGTGACGCTTGACCTTGATGCGAACAGCACAGACGGTGGCGATAACATGTATACGGCCTGCGGCACGGGTGGTCCGAACGGCAATGGTACGCCGGGTCAGGGCTTGTATAACTTAGCTGAGCTGGATACCAATGGTGACGGCCAGCCAGATCGCAACGACGATGATTGTGGTGATCTGCCATTGTACGACCTTGCCTTGACAAAGGATTTGGCGAATGCCGGGCCATTTATGCAAAACAGTTTGGTTGTTTACACCATCACAGTAACCAACGAAGGTGGTATTGACGCGGCAAACATCGAAGTGACGGATCGTCCGGAAACGGGTCTGACCCTTACGGGGATGACTCCAATGGTAGGTGTAACGAACAACAACGACGGCACTTTCACGATAGCAAGCCTTCCACAGGGTGCAAGCATCAGCTTCAATGTGACGTATACGATTGGCGCAACATTCCAGGGCACAAGCCTGACGAACGAAGCCGAAATCACTCAGGATAACGGCGACGATGTTGACTCGACACCGGACAACGACGTTCCGACGGAAGACGATCAGGACGACGTAACGGTACCGGTTCAACAGGCTTATGACCTTGCTTTGAGCAAGACACTTTCCAATGTTGGTCCATTCAGCCAGGGCAGCAACGTGGTTTACACGATTACAGTGACGAACCAGGGCAGCCTGAACGCGGCAAACATCGAAGTAACGGATCGTCCGGAAACGGGCCTGACGTTCACCAGCGCCATCGTTCCTGCGGGTGTAACGAACAACAACGACGGCACTTTCACGATAGCGAATCTGGCACAAGGTGCGAGCATCAGCTTCAATGTGACGTATACGATTGGCGCAACATTCCAGGGCTTTACCATCACAAACGAAGCCGAAATCACGCAAGATGACGGTAACGATGGCGACTCCACACCGGACAACGACATTCCGACGGAAGACGACCAGGACGACGTAACGGTACCGGTGGAGCAGACTGCATCGGTGGATCTTGAAAAAGCGACCAATGGACAGGATGCCGATACCTTTGCGGAATCAGTAATTATTTTGGTTCCAAATACAGCGCCAATTGTGACCTGGACGTATACCATCACGAACACGGGGACGCTGAATTTAAGCAACCTGATTGTGACCGATGACCAGGAAGGTCCTGTTTGTACGATTCCATTTTTGGCAGCGGGCGCTACTACGACCTGCACAGCTTCTGCACCGGCAATCCGGGGTGTATACTCCAATACGGGTACCGTAGTGGCTCAGCCGGTAGATGTCAACAACAATCCGGTCGGCAATCCGGTAACGGATGCTGACCCGTCGAACTACGTGGGCTTGTACATCAATATTGACAAAGAAGCCGACAAGACGGAGGTTTGCGCAGGCGAAACGGTGACCTTCGGCCTCACCATGCGTATGTTGGGTGGCGCACCCGGCTTGCAGTTCCGCGACATTTCGGTGGACGACAGTAACCTACCCATGCAGTTAGTACCGTATAGTACCTACTGGGTTGGCGGCGATACCAACGGCAACGGATTCCTTGACTTTGGGGAAGAGTTTGTTTGGGGATACTCGCTGGTTTATAATGCGACGGCCACAAACTTTGCTATGGATCATGCTGAGGTTTGGTTCCTTGGCAATAATACCGGCCTTGAACCCATGGGTATGGATCAATGGACGATTACCGTAGATCCTTCCCGTTGTGCAAGTCTGGGTGATTTTGTATGGCTCGATACCAATGGCGACGGTCTTCAGAACGATGGCCCAACCGGCATAGATAATGTCACAGTGAACCTGTTGGATGGCAATGGCAACTTCATTACCAGCACCACTACGGATGCTACCGGTTTCTATCAATTTACCGGCCTGATCCCTGGAAGCTACCTGGTTGAGTTTGTCGAGCCTGCCGGCATGTTGTTTACACCTGCAAACCAAGGTGCAAACGATATTGACAGCGATGCCGATCAGACGACAGGACGTTCAGATGTGATCGTTTTGGCCAACGGTGATAACATCAATACAATAGATGCAGGTTTGTACCCGCCGACAGACGTTACTTTGGATAAGACATTCGTCAGTGCAACGCTTCAGGGCAACGGCACCTACAATGTGACTTATACGGTTACGGTAACGAACCTTGGCGGTCCGGGTCAATACGACCTCAACGACACGCCTGCATTCGATAACGATATCACGATCAACAGTGCATCGTACACGAGTACGGCACCGGGCAATGGCGGCAGCGCACTTGCAGGGGCAGGTCCGTGGACATTAGCCAACGACCAGGCTATTGTTGCATTCGCAACACATACTTATACCCTGGTTGTGAATGTAGGTATGAACCTGAACGGGGGCGTTGGCGATGACATCTACACATCTTGCGGCGAAGGCAACGGCACACCGCAACCGGGTCAAGGCTTGTTCAACCGTGCGAGTGTGGATACAAACAACGACGGAGAACCGGAAGATGAAGCAGAGGACTGTGGCGACCTACCGGCATTGGAGCTTGACAAGGCGTTCGTCAGTGCAGTGTTGCAGCCGAACGGTACGTACAACGTGACGTACACCATCACGGTAGACAACGAAGGCGGCGCAGGTCAGTACGACCTTCGCGATGCGGCTGGTTTTGACAACGATATTACGATCAACAGCGCCAGCTACACGAGTACGGCGCCCGGCAACGGCGGCAACGCTTTGGCAGGTACAGGTCCGTGGACATTGGCGAACGATCAGGCTATTGCGGCCAACGCAACGCATACCTATACCCTGGTTGTGAATGTGAGCATCAATCTGAATGGTGGCACCGGCGATGACATTTACACTTCTTGTGGTGAGAACAACGGCACGCCTCAATCGGGTGAAGGCTTGTTCAACCGCGCAAGCGTGGATACAAACAACGATGGCATACCGGAAGACGAAGCGGATGCTTGCGGCGACCTGCCTTCTCTGGAGGTTGTAAAAACCTTCATATCGGCAACGCCACAGACGCCGGGAGTTTACACGGTAACGTATACCATCACCGTAACGAATGACGGCGGTGTTGGCCAATACGACCTGCTTGATACGCCTGACTTTGATGACGACATCGCAGCACAAGGCGGCGCTTATACAAGCAATGCACCGGGTAACGCCGGAGGTACACTTGCAGGTGCCGGCCCCTGGGTTTTGGCAAATGATCAGGCCATTGCAGCCAATGCAACACATACTTACACCCTTACGCTGACGGTGAATTACAACATCAGCGATAACGTAGGTGATGATACTTACACGGCTTGCGGCGAAGGCAACGGCACACCTCAACCAGGTGAAGGCTTGTTCAACCGTGCAGCAGTAGATACAAATAACGACGGCATTCCGGAAGATCAGGACGATGCTTGTGGCGACCTGCCGCTGATTGACCTTGCGCTTGAGAAGAGCGTGAACATCAGCACACCGCCGGTAGGCACGAATGTGATCTTCACCGTAGTCGTGACCAACGAGAGCAACGTCAATGCTACCGGTGTTGAAGTAACCGATCAGTTGCCTTCCGGCTACACGTATGTGAGCCACACTGGCAGTACTTATGTACCAGGTACGGGCGTATGGACGGTCGGTAACCTCGCAGCGGGTCAAAGCCGCACGCTGACCATCACAGCAACCGTATTGGCCACAGGCAACTACCTGAACCTTGCGGAAGTGTCCGATGCCAACGAAGACGATGTAGACTCTACACCGGACAATGGCGTGGATACCGATGATGATGGCAACACCATAGACGACGACGGCGATGAAGATGATGGCGATGCCGCCACGATCAACCCGATTCCGGTCATTGACCTCGAACTCGAGAAGAGCGTGAACAACTTTACACCGAACGTGGGTGAAGTCATCAATTTCACGGTATCCGTATTCAACCGCGGGCCAAGCACAGCAACGGGTGTGATTGTCACCGATCAACTGCCTTCCGGCTACAACTATGTAAGCCACGCAGGCGGTTCTTACAACCCGGTCAACGGACAATGGAATATCGGTACGCTGGCAGTGAACCAGACCGTGACACTGACCATTGCAGTAAGCGTGAACGCTACCGGTGTCTTCCTCAACCTTGCGGAAGTAACCAATGCCAACGAAGACGACATTGACTCTACACCAGACAATGGCGTGGATACCGATGGCGACATGCAGTACATAGATGACTCGGGCGACGAAGATGATGGCGACGGCGCGATCATTACCCCGAACGCGGTCATTGACCTCGAATTGGAGAAGAGCGTAAACGTAACCACTGCAACCGTAGGAGATCAAGTGATCTTTACGGTGGAAGTAGCGAACCGTGGCCCAAGTACGGCAACCGGTGTGGTTGTAACGGACAAACTGCCAACCGGCTACACCTACTTCTCGCATAGCTTTACGCAAGGTACAGGCTATGGTGCAGGTACGGGCGAATGGCTCGTGGGCACACTGGCGGCCAATCAGGTGGAAACCCTGACCTTGACCGCAACGGTGTTGGCCACAGGTAACTACCTGAACCTCGCCGAGGTAACCAATGCCAACGAAGACGACGTTGATTCTACACCGGACAATGGGGTAGATACGGACAACGACGGCAATACCATAGACGACAACGGCGATGAAGACGACGGCGATGGTGCAACCATTACACCGGAAGCCTTGATTGACCTGGAACTCGAAAAGAGCGTCAACAATACGCTCGTTAACCCGGGCGATCAGGTCATCTTCACCGTGACTGTTACCAATAAAGGTCCAAGCACCGCAACCGCTGTGGAAGTGACAGACGAATTGCCTTCCGGTTACACGTATGTCAGCCATGCCGGCGGTACTTACAACCCGGCAAACGGCCTCTGGCAGATTGGAACGCTGGCGCTGAATCAGACGGCAACGCTGACTGTTACAGCGACCGTACTGGAGAATGGCGACCACCTGAACCTGGCAGAAGTCACCAATGCCAACGAGGACGATGTTGATTCTACACCGGACAATGGGGTAGATACCGACGACGACGGCAATACCATAGACGACAACGGCGATGAAGACGATGGAGATGGCGCCGAAGTAGGTGTAATCTGCGACATCGAGGCACAAGTGAGTAATGTTGAGTGCGATGACCAGGGCACGAGCGATCCGTCTGACGACACCTACTCCTTCACGGTAGTGGTGACCGGCGTTGCGACAAGCGGTTCCTGGATAGCGAATGATCCGAATAACACGGTCGGTTTCTATGGCGTGCCGAAAACTTTCGGACCATACAACATCCAGCAGATTGGTAACCTTGACTTCTTCGTCAATGATGCAGCCAATGGTGCCACCTGCCGCGATGCGGTGACGGTAATTGCTCCGTCAACTTGCTCGTTCACTTGCGAAATTGCAGGTTCTGCAACCAATGCAACGTGCAACGACAACGGTACGCCGAGCGATCCGACCGACGACTTCTATACAGTTGATATCACGGCAACCAACGGTGGCCAGGCTGGCAACTGGGAAGCTTACGTCAACGGAGCGCTGGTTGCTACGGAAGAGTATGGCAGAACGGCTGTTGCAGGATCGTTCCCGATCGGTACAAACATCACGGTCGTCATTGAGGACAGCAACAACCCGAATTGCAATACCAGCGCAATTGTGGTATCGCCGCCATCTTGTTCTAACCTGTGTGCAATTCAGGTGACACCGGGCAATCCGATTTGCAACAACAACGGCACCGGTGGCAACCCGAACGACGACACGTTCACCATTTCGGTAACGCTGACCGGATTCAATACAGGTACAGGCTGGACGGCTACTGCAAACGGGGTAACCATCCCGGGTGGCGTACGGCCTTACAATACAGCGGTTGTACTGGGACCTTTCCCAACCAACACAGCTATTCAAATCGCATTCGAGGACAATGGCCCGTCGAACTGTTCGACAACGTTCAACATTCCGGCAGTAGCGCCATGCTCCAACAACTGCGAAATCAATGCAACACTCGTAAATGGGCCAGTTTGTAACAACAACGGCACACCGAGCAACCCGAACGACGATACGTACACGTTCAGTGTGAATGTTAGCGGGTTCAACACGGGCGGCACCTGGACAGCCACCTGGAACGCGACGGGCACCCTGATTGGCTCTTACGGGGTAAATACGCCTTTCCCGGCGTTCAACATCGTCAACGGCCCGGTCATGATCACCTTTACCGACGTGAACGACCCGACCTGCCAGGACATTCTGATGATTGTTCCGCCGCCTACGTGTTCGAATGTTTGCGAAATTGTTGCGACGCTTCCTCAGACACCGGTGTGTAACAACAGCGGCACCCCTGCAGACGCGAGCGATGATACGTACACCTTTACCTTAGTGGTTAATGGGTTCAACACAGGCAGCACCTGGGAAGCCAGACGCCTCAATGGCCAGTTGGTTGCTTCGGGCAGCTACGGCGCGCCAGGTATATCTGTTGGGCCACTTCTGATAGGCAACGGTGCGCCGTACGTCCTGAATATTCAGGATATGGCGAACCCAGGCTGCAACACGCAGATTACGATAATACCGCCGACCACTTGCTCGGATCAGTGTCTTGTTCAGATAGAGTACGTGTATTCTTCTTGCTACGACAATGAGACGCCTTACGACCCAAGCGACGACCAGTTCTACGTAGGGGTTCGGGTAACCGGCTTCAATGCCAACGGCTTCTGGACAACGGATGACCCAACACTGGGCGGAACGAGCTTCAGTGGAACGTATGGCGCCATCGTGGCCTTCGGTCCTTACCCAATCAGCGCAGGCAACAGAACGATCAATATTTGGGCAGTGGGCAATGAAGATTGCAGTGCAAGCCTGACTGCGCAGCCTACAGCGACTTGTTCAGATCTGTGCCTCATCGAAGAAGCGGTGACCAATATTCGCTGCGACGATAATGGCACGCCGACGAATCCGAGCGATGACGTCTTCTACTTTGACGTGACGATGACGGGTGTCTATAACTTCAGCCCGCTTGGCTGGCAGCAGGTATTCCCGAATGGCACGTTTGGTCTGTCGGGCCAGTATGGCGTAACAACGACATTCGGACCTTACCCGATTAGCGGTGGTCCGAGGGCTATCCGTATCCGTGACCGCGGAGATCACGCCTGCCGCGTGGACTTCATGGTGAATCCGCCAACAGAAACTTGCTCCGATGCTTGCCAGATTACGGCAACAGCAGGAACGCCGGTTTGTGACGACAATGGTACGCCGACGGTTCCAAACGACGACACCTTTACTTTTACACTGATGGTAACGGGTATAAACACAAGCAGTTCCTGGATTGCAACGGTCAATGGCACAACCGTAACAGGTGCTTATGGCACAATGGTTCAGTTGGGGCCATTCCCAATCGGTACAAACGTAACCATAGATCCGATCCGTGACGCAGACGACGAAAACTGCGCCATAGCAGATGCGCTGGTGGTGAATTCACCCGCAGCGTGCTCAGACGATTGTACGATTGCAGCGACTACAAGCGCCCCGGTTTGCAACGACAACGGCACGCCGGATAACCCGAACGACGATACCTACACCTTCACCCTGACGGTGACGGGTGTCAATTCGGGCAACAACGGCTGGCAGGCAGTAGTGAACGGCCAACCGGTTACAGGCACCTACGGCAATGCAGTAACCCTGGGTTCGTTCCCGATTGGAACAAACGTGACGATCACGGGCATCCGGGATGTGGTGAAAGGCTGTACAGCCGCTGCTATTGCGGTCACTTCGCCTGCGCCGTGTTCGGAAGTTTGCGACCTGGAGGCGACGTTCGCTTACGGGGATTGTAACGACAACGGCACAACGAATACCGGCGACGATACCTTCAGCTTTGAGGTCATCGTAACAGGTGGAAGCGGTACCTGGACGGCCAGCGATGGTACAACAGGGACTTATGGCGTGCCAGCGACCTTCCCGGCTTATCCGGCGAACGGCGCTACAATTACGCTGACCATTACGGATGACGACAACCCGAATTGCTCGACCCAGTTGACCATCATCGCGCCGAACAATTGCGACAACGATTGCAATGTGACGGCCACCTTGAGGGATGTCTTCTGCGATGACGATGGTACGCCGAACGATCCGATGGATGATACCTTTACTTTTGAACTCTTAGTGAACGGCGATAACCTGGGTACGACCTGGACGACGACGGTCAACGGAGTTACGATACATGGTGTTTTCGGCGAATGGATGCGTTTCGGACCGTTCGATATTGCGGTCGGCGACGTAACCTTCCAGGTCGTGGGCGACGTGAACGACAATTGTATTGTGGTGGTGTACGTTGTTGCACCTGAGCCATGTTCTGTGCCGGTTTGCACCATTACGCCGACCGTTACAAATATACTTTGCAATAATAACGGCACGCCGCTTAATACCGCTGATGATACTTACACCTTCACGGTAACGGTGACGGCTGAAAATCCGGGTGGTATCGGCTGGTACTCGGTTGATGAAAATGGACTCCTGCGCTCCGGTTTCTACGGTGTGCCGGTAACTTTCGGACCATACGATATACCCGACGATAAGGTGCTCACGTTCACCGATTTTGTGAATCCGACCTGTACGACGACCATCACGGTGGAATCGCCTGCTCCTTGCAGCGGTACGCCATGTGAAATCGTTGCGCAATTGGTAGAGAGAAACTGCTATACGGACAATACGCCTGCTGATCCGACCGATAATACGTTCTACTTCTCGATTCTCGTTACCGGCGGCACAGGAACCTGGACGGCAAATAACGGGATGAGCGGAGCGTACGGGGAAGAGGTGACTTCCGGAGTTTATCCGGCCAACGGCAGCATCATCACCCTGATCATTACGGACAACAATAATCCGAATTGTACGACGACCCTGAGCATTGAATCGCCAACCGGCGAACAGTGCGAAGCGCAGTGTACGATTGCAGCTCAGGTGACCAATGTAATCTGCCACGATAACGGTACGCCGAACAATTCGCAGGACGATTACTTCACTTTCGACTTGCTGATGACCGGCCAAATGGACGGATGGCATACCGATAATGGCGCAACCGGACAGTTTGGCGTGGTGCGGCCATTCGGACCATACCCGATCGTGCAAGGAACGGATACGGACGATGTCACCTTTACGGTCATCGGAAACATGAACCCGAACTGTATTGCTGTGATCTATGTCAACGCACCGGAACCTTGTTCTGTACCGGCTTGTGAAATAGAGGTAGTGGTTGTTGGAACGCCCTGCGATGACAATGGTACACCGAGTAATACGAACGACGACACCTTCTCTGCTGAATTGACCATTACGGCTCAAAACGGCAGTGTGGGTTGGTATGCGATGCAGAATGGCGACATGATTGCTTCCGGTTTCTATGGCGATGTCTTGATAGATGGGCCGTTCCCGGCAAGTGAAGGCGATGTAACGATCATCTTCTACGACTTCATGAACGATGAATGCTTCACAGAAGTAACCATAACAGCGCCGGATTGTACCGGGGTACCGGAGTGCGAAATCTCTGCAGAAGCGTCGAATATCGTTTGCCAGGACAACGGTACACCGAACAATCCGAACGACGATACCTTTACTTTCGATCTGACGGTAAATGGAATCAACGTTTCAAATTGTTGGACGACTGCCGGCGGCATCACGGGATCTTACGGCGTACCGGTGACGGCTGGTCCGTTCCCGCTCGGCCAAGTTACGCTCGACATCACGGATTGCACGGATGACCTCGATTGTTTCACTTCGGTCACGGTGTCTTCACCGGCACCGACAATCAACTGTCCGGCTGATGTAGCGGCCATTACGATTGAAGGCGAACTGCGTGACCTGATTTGCACCGATGTTGATTCCATGCTGAATAACCCGGCCAGCCTGCCTTACACAGGCGAACCGGAAGTGGATGGCTGCGGAGTGGTCAATGTCTGGTTTACAGACGAAATCGTATCGGATGGCGCTTGTGATACAACGGTGATCGAACGGCATTTCTATGCTTCTACGATTACAGGCGATACGATTGGCTGTACGCAGCAGATCCGCATTCGCAAAGCAAACTTTGACGATGTGATCTTCCCGGCAGACACGGTTCGCTTCTACTGCAACGATACGCTGCTGTCCGATGCACTCGGAAATCCGCATACCGATTTGACGGGGCTCCCGACGGTACAAACTGCCTTTGGAGTACACCTGCTCGATGACAGCTACTGCAACCTGAGCGCAAGCTACAGCGATGAAGTAATTACCATCTGTGACGGTACTTACGAAGTGCGCCGCACCTGGGCGTTGGAAGATGCCTGCAACCCTGCGTCGGACGAATTCTTCACCCAGATCATTCTGGTTGTGGATACGACCGGGCCAGTTGTCGAATGTGCAATTACGAACCACTTCTGCCCGATCATCGAACAAAACATCCTGCTCTTCCACACCGATCCGTTCGATTGTGTAGGCACGGTGGACGTTCCGATGCCGGAAGTAAGCGATTACTGCTCGAATACCATCACGGTACTGACGCAGATTGTGGATCTGAATGGCAACGTACTGCATACGATTCTGCCGGGTCAACCGCGTATCGTATTCGGAATAGCGATCGGCGATTACTACTTCCGCTACTTCGTCACAGACGGCTGCGGAAATGCAACTACCCTTGACTGCCGCTTCCGGGTGGCTGATCTGGAAGAACCGGTTGCCATTTGCTTCGGCAGCATCAATGTGTCGCTGGGTGGCTACGGTCTGGCAAGGCTGTACACACAGCACATCAACAACAACAGCTACGACAACTGTGGCGTCGCTTCGATTCAGGTACGCCGCTGGTTTACCCGCGACCCTGGAACCTGCGAACCATTAGATTTGACTTATGCTTCAGCATGGGGGCCGTATGTACAGTTTGGCTGCTGTGACGCTGGTCAGTATGTGATGGTGGAAATGCTGGTGACAGACATCCACGGCAACACGAATACCTGCTGGCTGAACGTCTTGGTTGAAGACAAGACGCTGCCTTACTGCACTGGATTGGTGAACGAAACGGTGAGCTGCGATGACCTGCCGGATAATTTCAATGCCTACGACACGCTGCACCTGCAACAGGTATTCGGTGTGCCGACGGTGGTGGACAACTGCTCGGCTGAAGCCATCGAACTGGCACCGATTGTGAACCTGAGCGATTGCGGCTACGGCACGATTACCCGACGCTTTGTTGCGATTGATGCAGTGGGCAACCTGTCGCTGACTACCTTCCAGCAAGTCGTAACGATTGTGAACAGCCTGAATTACGAAATCAGGTTCCCGAAAGATACGACGGTGACGTACTGTGAAGACCTTGATACGGTTTGGTTGCGCAAAACAGCCTGCGATTCGATTACGGTGACCCATGTGGATGAGCGCCTGAGCGCTAATGAAGACGAGTGTTACCGCATCAAGCGCACGTACCATGTGATCAACCATTGCGAATGGAACGGCATTTCGGCACCGGTGGTGGTCAGCCGCGATGAAGATTGCGACGGCATCGAAGGCGACGAAAACATTTGGGTACTGAGAAGGCCGAACAATGCTTACCTCGACCGCGACAGCGCTGAGTTGAACCTCATCCCGCTGGCTGGCACGAAAGGCACAAGCTGCGATGGCACAACCAACCCGAATGGTTTGTGGAAGGACACTACTTCGACGGGCTACTGGATCTACACGCAGTACATCTACGTGATTGACACGATCCTGCCAGAGATTACCTTCACAGCGCCTGCTCCGTTCTGCACCGACAGCGTACCTTGCGAAGGCTGGGTAAGCTATCCGGTCACGCTGAACGACAACTGTACGCTCGATAGCTTAGTGATCCGCATTCAGCTTGACGCCAATGCAAATGGCTCAATAGACGCTACCTTAGACAACGATGTTGTCCTGCGTGGCGCTTATCCGAACTACCGCATCGAAGGGTACTTCCCGATTGGAAACCACCGGTTCATTGTGCGGGTAGTAGATGGTTGCAACAACAGCGTAACCGCTACGCTGCCATTCGAGGTGGTAGATTGTTACATCCCGGATCCGGTTTGCTTTAGTGGTATGATTGTGAACCTGCAACCGGTAGCGCCCAATACGGACGCAGATGGCGATGGCGATATTGACGACGCAGCCGTGACGATCTATGCAGTTGACCTGGCTTCCTGCGAGGTGGAAGAGTGCTCCAACCCGATCCGGTTCTCACTCAACCTGGTAGGGGAGACGCCCGACATCAACCAGACAAGCTTGGTGTTGACTTGCGACGATCGCTACAGCGTGATCGTGGAAGTTTATGTCTGGGACAGCGCGTTCAACCCGTACAGCATTCAGCCGGACGGAACGGTTGGCGGACCGAACCACAAACATTGCGAGGCATTGGTACTGGTACAGGACTTTGCGGATCTGTGCCGCGACTGCGATGAAGTCGTGATGTTGGGCGGAACCATCCTGACCGAAACTGGTAAACCGATCGAAGATGTAGTGGTGGAACAAAGTGGTGATCCATACGAACTCACCAACACGGAGGAGGACGGACTGTATGGGTTCACTTCTGCACAACTGCATCGTGACTATACGATCATACCGAGTAAAGACGGAGATTACCTCAACGGCGTGACCACTTTGGATGCCGTGCTGATTCAGCGACACATTCTGGGAATACAGCCGTTGAACTCCCCGTACAAGCTGATTGCCGCCGACGTGAACAACTCCGGCACAATCACAACGATTGACATGATCCAATTGCGCAAGCTGGTTCTGGGTACGGACACTGAATTTGCCAACAACAGTAGCTGGAGGTTTGTGGACAGCGATTATGAGTTCCCGGTACCAACTAATCCGTGGTTCGAGGCATGGCCGGAGGTCATCCAACTCGAAGACCTGAGCGGTTGTCAGGAGGATCTCGACTTCATCGGTATCAAGATTGGTGATGTGAACAATACGGCGGTAATCACCGGCAACCTGCTAAATGTGCAGGAGCGGACGAATGGCCGCTCGTTCCTCATCGAAACGGAAGACCGCCTGCTGAAAAAAGGCGAAACCGTTGAAGTAACACTGACTACTGCGCAATTGGCCACGATATTCGGTTACCAGTTTACGCTGAATTTTGATGCGGATAAATTAGAGTGGGTCAGCTTTGGCGAGGGTCTAACCAAAGCGGAAAATGTGGGATTACACGCAGTGAGCGAGGGCGCTTTGACAACAAGTTGGCACTGGAATTCCGGTAGGCCAAATGAAGTTGGAAAAGTAAAGTTATTTTCCATAACTTTACGCGCTAAGGCCGATGGAAGGTTAAGCGAATGGCTCCACATCGGTTCAACACGAACAAACGCAGAAGCTTACAATCTCAATTTTGAACCACTCGGAATAATGATCCGCTTCAATGATAGCCGGGCGTTAACTGCCGGTTATGAACTGTACCAAAACAAACCCAACCCATTTGGTGAACGCACGGTGATCGGATTCGATTTACCGCAAGCTACCAATGTAACTCTGGTTATTCACGACATCAGCGGCAAAGTGCTGAGGACAGTACAAGGCGATTACGAAAGCGGCTACAACCAGGTAGTTCTGGACGCAGCCGGATTGCCCCTGGGAATCCTCTACTATACGCTGAAGGCTGATCAATTCAGGGCTACGCGCAAAATGGTGTTGCTGGATTAGATAAGAAATTTTAACGCGTAAATTTGTTTCATGTGAAGGGGTCGGAGTCAAGTGCTCTGGCCCACTTTTTTTTTGCCCTGTTTCAAGGGTTGCATTACTTTTGTGCGGAATTGCGTTCTCTTTGAATGAATCTGAAAAGTATTTAACTGCATTACCATGAAACGAATAGCATCTGCTGCTTTTTTGCTTTTTGCGATAAGCCATACCCCCATTTTTGCCCAATACCAGGGCGCATTCGAGGAAAACTTAGCAAAAACCATTACCGCCTCCGAACTGGAACAACACGCCAGAACGCTCGCCTCTCCTGAATTTGAAGGCCGGGAAACCGGAACGAAAGGCCAGCGAAAAGCGGCAACCTACTTAGCCGGCGTCTTCGAATCTTATGGCTTACCCAAAATAGTAGAGGGCAGCTACACTCAAAAAATATCTTTCCTTGCCGAAAACTGGGAAAAGATCAACCTGGAACTCAACGGCACGCCCCTGAAGCATTTTCAGGATTTTTACGCATGGCCTTCTGCCAATACCGATGTGGAAATGAATGCCGCCAAAGAAATCCTTTTTCTCGGCTACGGTATTGACGATGAAAAATATAGCGATTACGCGAATGCCGAAGTTGCCGGAAAGGCTATTCTGATCTACTCCGGCGAACCCTTTCTCAAAGACAGCATCTCTGCCGTTACAGGTCTGCGCGGGCCTTCCGTTTGGTCAACCAACTGGCGACTGAAAGTGCGTGCTGCCAAAAAACGCGGCGCAACCGCCGTTTTCATCATTGACCCGGATTTTAAAGCCAACGTGATGGAAGTGCGCAAATCCGTGCTCAGCGCCCGCATGCTCCTCGGATGGGGCGAAGAGCCTGAAAAATGGCACACCAACAGCTATTTTGTCTCGTCAGAAACCGCCCGAAAAATGGTGGGAGACCAACTAAAGGATATTGCGAAAGCCCGGAAAAAAATGAATAAAAAAGGCAAGCCCCAGCCTCCGGTGGTCATCCCTTGTGATTTTCAGATCTCCCAGAAAAAGCGGGTGAAGCAGCTTACCGGGGAAAATGTGCTCGGATTTGTGGAAGGAACCGACCCGCAACTGAAAGGCGAGGTGCTGGTCGTCACGGCGCACTACGACCACCTTGGAAAACGCGGCGACGATATTTATTTTGGCGCCGACGACAATGCGTCTGGTACTTCTGCAGTGCTGGAAGTTGCCGAAGCTTTTGTGGAAGCGAAAAAACAGGGATCAGGGTCACGCCGTAGCGTGCTGTTTATGCTGGTTTCCGGCGAAGAAAAAGGCCTGCTCGGCTCGCAGTATTATGCCGAAAATCCGGTTTTCCCGTTAGCGAATACGATTGCCAACGTGAATGTGGACATGATTGGCCGGGTGGATGAAAAACACAAGGACAACCCGGATTATATCTATGTGATTGGCGCCGACCGCCTGAGTTCGGAACTGCACACCATCAACGAAGCGGCCAATACGGCTTACAGCAAATTAGAATTGGATTACACCTACAACGCCGAAGAAGATCCCAACCGCTACTACTACCGCTCCGATCACTACAACTTTGCGGCAAAAGGCATCCCCGCCATTTTTTACTTCAGCGGTACGCACGAGGATTACCACGGCACAGGCGACACCGCAGATAAATTGATGTTCGGGAAAATGGAAAAAATTGCCCGCTTGGTGTTTCATACCTCGTGGGAGTTGGCGAACCGGGATAAGCGGATTGTGGTGGATAAGAAGTAGGAAGATTTTAGATTTTAGATGTTAGATTTAAGACAATTACGTGAAAATGACAGGGTCTAAAATCTAAAATCTAATGTCTGACATCTAACATCTAACAAAAAATAAAAGAGCCGGAAAGTTGACCCCTCCAGCTCCTTCGTGAATTCGAATGAGTCTGTAACCGGCTCTACCCCCCAAAAAATTCGAACCGATCCGACTCACTCTTTGGGGATACAATCCCCAAACTCTTTATATGCGACTGATGCAAATTTGTTTTATGCTTGAACAGACTGTTTCTACTTCTAAGTTTTGCAGTTGTTATGAAGGGGTTTACGGAGGCGGTTTCTAAAAGTTACACAAAACGCATTTTTTTTTATATAAATAGTCAACATGACGTTTACTAAACTTTTAAAGTTTAGTAAACGTTGCTCCATTTTCCTCTGATTCTTGAAAATGGCCAGTAGTGTGGTGGCCATTACACACGCTCCTAAGGTCAGGGAGTAAAAGATGGTAGACAAATTTGTATATAGACAGATTTGTCTACTTACCCGCTTCCTTTTCGCCCTTAGCGGGAAAAAACCACCTTGCCAAAATGTCAGTCCTTCATCCTTGGCACAACCTTTGACCACCAAACTTTGATTTCAACCAAAAAAAACAGCATGACTATGCAAAAAGGTACGATATCGGTACAGACCGAGAACATTTTTCCCATCATCAAACAGTTTTTGTACTCCGACCAGGAAATTTTCCTGCGCGAGTTGATCTCCAACGCCGTAGATGCCACCAATAAGTTGAAAACCCTGGCTTTGCGCGGCGAAGTGAAAGGCGAGATCGGCGACACGACCATCGAAATTATATTAGACAAAGAAGCCAAAACCCTCACCATCCGCGACAAAGGCGTGGGCATGACGGAAGAGGAAGTGAACAAATACCTGAACCAGGTGGCTTTTTCCAGCGCACAGGAGTTTTTGGAAAAATATAAAAACGACGCCAACCTGATCGGACATTTTGGCTTGGGATTCTACTCGGCCTTTATGGTGGCCAAACAGGTGGATGTCCTCACTAAATCCTGGCAGAAAGGGGCCAAAGGCGTGCTCTGGACCTGCGAAGGCAACCCGGAATACAGCATTGGCGCACACAAAAAAGCCGATCGCGGTACCGACATTGTGCTGCACATCAGCGACGACGCCGTGGAATACCTGGAAGACAACCGCATCGAAGGGCTGTTGGAAAAATACTGCAAGTTCCTGCCCGTGCCCATCAAATTCGGAACGCGCAAAGAATACGTGGACGAAGCAGGCGAAACACCCGAAGGTGAAGAAAAGAAACAGGTGGAAGTGGAGGTGGACAACATCATCAACAACCCTTCGCCGATATGGAAAAAGCAACCCGCTGAGCTGACGGACGAAGACTACCGCAATTTCTACAACGAATTGCACCCCTACAGCCAGCCGCCAATGTTCTGGATTCACCTCAACATTGACCACCCCTTCAACCTGACGGGCATTCTGTATTTCCCCAAGCTGAACAACGCCATTGAGGCGCAGCGCAACAAAATTCAACTCTACTCTAACCAGGTCTACGTCACCGACGATGTGAAAGAAATCGTACCGGAATTCCTGATGTTGCTGCACGGCATCATTGACTCGCCGGACATCCCGCTCAACGTGTCGCGCAGTTCGCTGCAGAGCGACCAGAATGTGAAAAAAATCACGGGCTACATCACCCGAAAGGTGGCCGAAAAGTTGCAGGAACTCTTCAACAAAGACCGCGAAGCGTACGAAAGCAAGTGGGCCGATCTCGGCGTTTTCGTGAAATACGGCATGATTTCAGACGAGAAATTTTATGAAAAAGCGCTGAAATTTGTGCTGCTCAAAAACACGGAAGGAAAGCACTTTACCATCGAGGAATACCGCGAAAAGGTAGCGCCGCTGCAAACCGACAAGCACGACAAAGTGGTGCTGCTGTATACCAACAACCCCGACGGGCACGACAGCTTCATCCGCGCTTGCCGCGAAAAGGAATACGATGTGCTGGTGATGGATACGATTATTGACAACCACTTCATCCAGCAATTGGAATACAAACTCGGCAACGTCGTTTTTGTGCGCGTGGATTCCGACACGGTGGACAACCTCGTGCAAAAAGACGAAAAACGCGAGTCGGTATTGAGCGAAAGCGAAGAAAAAACGGTGAAGGAAGTATTCGAATCCCTCGCAACCGAAGCCGGCGCTACGGTGACTACGCAAGCCCTGTCGCCCGACGCCTATCCGGTTGTCATCACTAAGCCCGAATTTATGCGCCGCATGAAAGAAATGCAGCAGTTTCAAGGTATGAATTTCGGGGCATTTCCGGATTCCTACAACGTGGTCGTGAATACCAACCACCCGGTCATCGCCACCAAACTTTTGGTCGAAGCCGACGCAGATAAGCAAAAAGACATGGCGCGCTACCTTTACGACATCGCGCTGCTGAACCAAAACATGCTGAAAGGCGCAGAGCTAACGGAGTTTGTGAAGAAGAGTATTGGGATGCTGTAGAGATGGGGATTGAAAACAAAAAGGGCAGTAATTCAAGTATGAGTACTGCCCTTTTTGTTTTCAAATATAAAAACCTGTTGACTTTCAAAGTGCCTGCAACTCAAAAGGATTAGTGATTGTAAATCGCCCGAATCGTTTGAGTAGTGCAGCCTCATTATGCTCATCAATGTTCTCTTCAGCAATAGCTTCCTTCACTTTAGTTTGACCAAGTCCGGGAATTCGCTGAACAAAAAAAGGATATAGTTCCTCTGAATTGTATATCTTCTCCACCTTTGGAAAATCAGGCAATCTAATGTGTACCCACTATGATTTTCAATGATTGCAGGCTTTAAAATCATATTTATCTGATTTTAGCATCTTTAGAGTAAGTTATCTATTCAAGTAAAGATAAATATACTTAAAAAATCAATAATTTTAGATTGCTCTTTTCGACAAGTACTATAAACCCGAGTTTTCTTCCTCATCTTATAAATGTTTAGGCCAGAATTCTATTATCTTTGTAAGCCCTCACAAAGGATTTTAAAAAACAAACGCTGGGTCACGTGCTAAACAAACCATTAACTCACAACGGTTAATTAGCACAACCTATGAAAGAAGACGTCTTGCACTACGTCTGGCGCACCCGCCGGTTCGAGTTTAAAAACCTGCTCACCACCGAAGGCGAAACGGTAGAAATTATTTTTCCGGGCACCCACAACACCCACGCTGGCCCTGATTTTTTTGACGCGCGCGTCCGCATTGGCGACACGCTTTGGGCGGGCAACGTGGAAATGCACTTAGTCGCTTCCGAATGGGAGACCCACCGCCACGGCGAAGACCGCGCCTACGACAATGTAGTGCTCCACGTAGTGTGGGAGGAAGACCTGCCAATACGCAGAAGCAACGGCGAACGCATCCCCTGCATCGAACTCAAAAAGCGCATCCCGGCGGTTTTGATCAAAACCTACCGCGAGCTGCTCCACAACGAGCATTGGATTCCCTGCCAGCACCATTTTCACCGCGTGCCCGACATCACCCGCCAGCTCTGGCTCGATCGGCTGATGGTAGAGCGGCTGGAAGTCAAAACAGGCGCCATTGCCGCGAATCTGGAGCGCAACCACCAGCATTGGGAAGAGACGTTTTACCAAATGCTGGCCCGGAATTTTGGGGTGAAGGTCAACGCCGAACCATTTGAAGCGCTGGCTCGCTCGCTGCCCCTAAACCTCCTTTCCAAACACAAAAACAACCTGCTCCAGCTTGAAGCGCTGCTATTCGGGCAAGCCGGCTTGCTGGAAGGCTTGTTTGAAGACGACTACCCGCAGCGCCTGCAAAAGGAATACGCATTTTTGCAACACAAATACAGCCTGCACCCCATTGCGGGCAGCACCTGGAAATTTCTGCGCATGCGGCCCGCCAATTTCCCCAGCTTGCGCATCGCCCAGTTTGCCACCCTTATCCACCAGTCGGCACACCTGTTTAGCAAAATTTTAGTGGCCCCCAACGTGGAAGAAATCGAAAATATGTTCGAGGTACGCCTGTCTAACTACTGGCAAACCCACTACGTTTTTGACAAGGCTTCCGCCAAACGCGCCAAAACGCTGGGTCAAACGGCCATTCACCTGCTGGTGATCAACACCATCGCGCCTTTCCTGTTTGTGTACGGCAAACTGAAAGCCGAACCCGCGCTTTGCGACCGCGCCCTCTACTTGCTCGAATCCGTGCCGCCTGAATCGAATAGCATCATTGACAACTGGCAACGCCTGGGGATGGGGCCGGTTTCGGCTGGGCAAACACAAGCGTTGTTGCAATTGAAACATGAGTATTGCGATAAGAAGCAGTGTTTAAGGTGTGCGGTGGGGGGGGAGGTGATGCGGTAGGGGTTGAAGATCTTCAACCCGTATCGGGTGATGTTCAACCCGTACCGGATGATGTTCAACCCGTATCGGGTGATGTTCAACCCGTACCGGGTGAACATGTCAAATCAATTCCCTACCTTGCCCAACAAATCTCATCTCATGTTCATTCGCGGAATCAGGCAGCAGGCATTGAAAGACTGGACCGATGAGCGGCTGGTGGAAGCATTTTGTGAAACGGGCGACCAACAGTATTTTTCGGAGCTGTTCGGGCGCTACACTATGCAGGTCTACCTGATTTGCAAACAATACCTGGCCGAAAAGGAAGACAGCCGCGAAATGGTGATGCGCATTTTTTCCAAACTGCTGGAAACCCTGCCCGGCGCAGAAATCCGAAATTTCCGAAACTGGCTGCCGGTGGTGGTGCAGCGCGAATGCCTCAATCACTTGCGCAAACAGGGGCGCTATACGCCGCTCATCGAAATAGAAGTGGCCAGCCCGGAGGAAGAACTGGAAATCTATCCGGCAACGGAAATCCCTTTTGGCGAATCTGAAATTACAGCAGCGCTTTCGCAATTGGACGAAGCCCAGCGCGTCTGTTTGAATTTATTCTTTTTTAAAAAAATGAGCTACCAGGAAGTGAGCGGCCAAACGGGGTTTCCGCTCAATGAAGTGAAATCGTACTTGCAAAACGGCAAACGACAACTTAAAAAACAACTCCTAAACCTGATCGCAACAAAATGAAAGAACTCACTGCACATACCGCCTGTCTGAGTCTGGAAGAGATTCAAAACTATGCCAAAGGCCGCTTAGACGAGGTCGCGCGTTTTCGGGTGGAGAACCACCTGCTCGATTGCCCTTTGTGCCGCGCCGCATTAGACAGCTACATGGCCAACCCCGATGAAACACTGGGGGCGGATGTGGCGTTGTTGCAGCAGCAAATTCAAAACACTGCACACCCGAAAATGGTAACTATGCAAAAAAACAGATTCAACTACGTGGCCGCCGCGATTGTCCTGCTCGTTTTGGCAGGCGCCGCTACTGCTTATTGGAAATATACGCGCTACGACCGACTTTATGCATCATTTTTCAATGCGCCAAAAGCTGGCGACGCCATTGCTTTGCGAGGCGAAAATGGTACGCCCGATGTTGATCCGTCGCTCAATCAGGCTATAAGTTTTTACGATGCAGGCGATTACGCTGCTGCGATTCCATTTTTCGAGAACTACCTGCAACGGCACCCGGATGATTTTCAAGCGGGTTTGTACGCGGGTATCGCTGCCCTCAACGGCGGTTATCCTGAAAAAGCGGTCGAACAACTCACTGCCGTGAGCATCAACGATCCGAAATTGTTCGACGAAGCCAACTGGTACCTCGCCCTGGCGTTTTTAAAACAAAAAAAACCAGCGGATGCAAAAGCCATCCTTGAAAACCTGTCGCAGCAAGCGGAACCGGTTTTTGCGGAGAAGGCGAAGGGAGTGTTGGAAAGGCTGGAGTAATGGGGCACACAACGAAAAAAACAAAAAGCCTCTTAATTATGTGGGTATGAACATAGAAACCATAAAGCTCGAAATTATCGGATGGTTGATCAAACTGGAAGATCAGGCCATTTTACAAAAACTAATAGAACTGAAACAGGCCACAGAATTAAGCAATTACGAGGGAAATTTAAAGCCCATGTCAAAAGAGGAAATGCTTGCTCGGGCAGAAACCTCCAATCGCGATATTGAAGCCGGCGGGGTGTATACGATTGAAGAAGTGATGGAGGAAAATTGGGATGTATGAAGGTGCCGTTGTTTGCAATCGTACTACTATTCTTATTTACCCGATGCACCGCGCCGGAAACACAAATCTCGCCCGCCTTCTACCACTGGCGCACCCGCCTGGCCCTCTCCCAAACCGAACGCAATTACCTCCACGAGCTGAACATAAAAAAACTCTACGCCAAATTTTTCGATGTAGACTGGTCTGAAAGTTCGCAGCAAGCTCTGCCCCAGGCCCTCATCGAACTCGTTCCGGAAACCCTGCCCGACAGTGTAGCCCTCATCCCCACCATTTTCATCACCAACCGCACTTTTCTGAACCTGCCCGCGTCGGAAATCCTGCAATTGGCTGCCAGCATCTGCGATAAAATAAAGGCGTTGGCCAAAGCGCCGTTTGACGAAGTGCAATTGGATTGTGACTGGTCGGAAAAAACGCGCGCGCCTTATTTTCAACTGATCGAAACCATGCGTCAAAACCTCGGCCCGGATGTCAGGTTATCGGCTACCATTCGCCTGCACCAGGTAAAATATCCAAAACAAACTGGTGTGCCGCCCGTAGATCGCGGCATGCTGATGTTTTATAACATGGGCGACGTGGAGGCAGGGGAGGAGCACAATTCCATTTTGAATCTCGAAATCGCGCAGCAGTACCTCGACAAAAACACGGCCCAATACCCGATTCCGCTTGACGTGGCGCTGCCGCTTTTTTCCTGGGGTGTCCTGTTCCGCGAAGGAAAAATGATTCGCCTCATCAACAACCTCACTGCTGCCGACCTCGCCCGGGACGAACGCCTGCGCGCGACTGGTTCCAACCGCTTTGAAGTGGTGCGCAGCGGTTATGTAGATGGTTATTACCTTTACACGGAAGATGAAATCCGCATCGAAGCGGTGCAAACGGAAAACCTGATGGCGGCAGCTGAATTGCTGAAACGGTATTTGCCAAAAACTGCACAGCGTAACCTGGCGTTCTATCACCTGGATTCAGTATTGCTGGAGCGATTCAGCTTACAGAGCATAAATTCGATTATCAAAGAGATGAAGTAACGGTAACGCATTTTTTATTCAAAAACTCAGTTGTGATCCCTATCTTCAAATCTTTCTTGTTGGTGGTTCGTTGGGTGTTTGGGCGACCGCGAGGGTCGCACCCTACCGGCTCTCCGCACCGCGCTCAAAACTTGTCCCGCCCAACCTGTCCCGTATAGCGGGAGCGGGGTTCTCAAATCTTCAAATCTTCAAATCACCATGACTTTCACGATTCAAAAATTAGAAACGCTCCTCGAAGCAGCCGTTCATTACCTGAACGCGACGCCCGCTGTTGAACTGGAACACAAACCCAGCCCCTCCAAATGGTCGAAAAAAGAAATCCTGGGCCATTTGATTGATTCGGCCATCAACAACCTGCAACGGTTTACGGAAATTCAGTTTGAAGACAAACCTTACAACATCAGAAGATACCGGCAGGACGACCTCGTGGCCGCCAACGACTACCAGCACGCAAACCTGGAAGACCTGATCCAGTGCTGGCTGGGTCTCAACCGGCGGATTTTGCATTTGATGCGCCTCCAAACACCCAAAACACTGGCCTTTGAAGTCTTGATCGGCGGCGATGTGCGCGACCTCTCGTTTTTAATGACGGATTATGTGGCGCACTTGGAACATCATTTGAAACAATTTCATTAATTTACGTGCCCTGGAGGTGACACCCTTTCCAAAAGGTGTTACCTCTTTCGGAACAAAACGCTCCCGAGCCTACACCTTAGGGTATACGTTAACAAAACGCATCAAAATAGCTCATACACATGAAAAACCTCCTCTACACATTCCTTGTCCTCCTCCTTGCCGTGCCGGCCTTATCCCAGGACAAACTCGACTACCTGGATGTTTTCCACCTCGAATGGATTTCCGACCCGCAGATTTCAGCGGATGGCCAAAAGATCATCTATGCACGCAATTACAACGATGTGATGACCGACCAGCGCCTATCCAACCTCTGGATCGTCAATTTTGATGGCAGCGACCCTCGCCCGCTCACCACCGGAAACCAAAGCGATACCGCCCCACGCTGGTCGCCCGACGGCAAAAAGATTTTGTACAAATCCAATAAAGACGGCACCACGCAGTTGTACCTGCGTTGGTTGGACAACGGCGCCGAAGCCAAACTGACCAACTTGAAAAAATCCATCGGCAACGCAAGCTGGTCGCCCGACGGCAAGTGGATTGCTTTTAACAGTTTTGTAGAAGAAAAACCGACGCCTTTCGTTTCCCTGCCCGCTCCGCCAGAAGGTGCCAAATGGGCGGCAACCCCAAAATACATTGACGACATGAACTACCGCGCAGACGGTGCCGGCTACCTGAAAGAAGGCTACAGCCAGTTGTTCCTGCTTTCTGCCGATGGAGGCACGCCGCGCCAGCTCACCTCCGGGAAATTCAACCACGGTGGCGATTACGGCTGGTCACCCGATGGAAAATCCATTTTAGTATCGGCCAACCGCCACGACAATGCCGAATTCGACCCCGCCAATTCCGAAATCTACGAAGTATCGGTGCAGGACGGCGCGGTTAAAGCCCTGACCACCCGCCAAGGCCCCGACGGCAATCCGGTTGTTTCACCCGATGGCAAAATGGTCGCCTATGTGGGCTACGACGAAGCTTATCAGGGCTACCAGGTCGCTAATTTGTATGTGATGCAACGCGACGGCGCTTCCCCGAAACAAATCATCACCACCCTCAACCGCGACGTGGAGAACATCGCCTGGAGCAGCGACAACAAAGGCATTTATTTTCAATACGACGACAAAGGGAATACCTGGATTGCCTATTCCGACCTGAGCGGCAAAGTGTCCAACCTCGCGAACAACCTCGGCGGATTGACCCTCGACCGGCCTTATGGTGGCGGCACGTTCAGCGTTTCGGACAATGGCCGTTTCGCGTTTACGTATTGCTCCGCCGAACACCCCGCCGACCTGGCATCCGGCATGAAAGGCAACCCGGAAGTCAAGCGGCTGACCCGCGTCAACGACGACCTGTTTGGACAAAAAAAGCCCGGCAGGGTAGAGGAAATCTGGTATACTTCGACGGCAGGACAGGAGAAAATTCAGGGTTGGATCATGTACCCACCCGATTTTGACCCCGCCAAAAAATACCCGTTGATTTTGGAAATACACGGCGGCCCGTTCACCAATTACGGCCCGCGTTTTGCCACCGAATTGCAATTGTTCGCCTCCAAAGGCTATGTGGTGCTGTACACCAACCCGCGCGGCAGCACCAGCTACGGCGGGCGATTTGGCAACCTCATCCACCACAACTACCCCGGTGAAGACTACGATGATTTGATGTCGGGCGTAGATGCCGTTCTCGCGAAAGGTTTCATTGATGAAAACAACCTGTTTGTCACAGGCGGCAGCGGCGGCGGCGTGCTTACAGCCTGGATCGTGGGGCATACCAATCGCTTCCGCGCGGCGGTGGTCGCCAAACCAGTGATCAATTGGTACAGCTTTGTGTTGTACGCCGACGGCCCCGCGTTTTTCTACCGCTATTGGTTTCCGGGACTGCCCTGGGATCACGTCGAGCACTACATGAAACGCTCGCCAATTACCTACGCCAAAAATGTAAAAACCCCCACCATGCTGCTCACCGGCGAACAGGATTACCGCACGCCGATGGCAGAAACGGAGCAATATTACGCCGCGCTGAAACTGAACAAAGTCGAAACCGCCATGGTGCGCATCCAGGAAGCCGGGCACGGCCTGACAAATAAACCCAGCAACCAAATCAATAAGGCGGAGTACATTTTGGGTTGGTTTGAAAAATATCGTTCGAAGTAGACAAATCAACCCAAAGGTGACACTTTTCTGAAAAGGTGTTACCTTTTTCGAAGACCCAAAACCTGAAGAAGGAAGTCTTTTTATACGCCCTTTTCCCCCAATTGGCTTTCGTTTCGCGAAGAGGTAACACCTTTTGGAAAGGTGTCACCTCCGCCTACCGTTCCGCTCAAATTACCAAAAAACGCTATCTTGCGGCGCTCGCGCGATGGCTCCGCCTCGCGTGTACTATTCCCCGGGCTCTGCCCGGTGCCCGGCAAAAAATAAAATAAAGATCCGCCATCAGACCATTTACCCCTCATTTCCAAGGATCAAAAAATACTATTTATATCTTAGAGGCTGAAAATTATGCCAAATCCTAATGTCGCAATCATTACTTCAATTGATCAAAGACTGGAAAAGCCTCATTGCTGCTAACAAATTCGCGGAATTATTTCGCGAACTGAATCTGCATTTGAATGAACGTTCCACGGCTTTCAACCAGTTTATAAACCTCCAACGCCGCTACAATAGCTTGCGCACGCAGGAAGAAAAGGGGACTATCTCTGCTGAAAATGCAGTGCTGCAACACAATCAGGTCAGTGACGCCTTCATAGCGGCCATAGATGCGTTGCAAACGTCCGATCTTAACAGAAACGGGGAGGCAGCAGACCGCCCAACCCCCACCGTAGCCGAAGAACACGCCTGGGAATTTACCGCCGACACCGATACCCACGCTGCCTATAAAAAATTCCTCGACCGCTTCCCTGATGGCTTTTATGCCCCGAATGCCCAGGCGCGTTTGGCCTACTTTGACGCAGACGATACCGCCTGGGAGTTTGCCAATGACAACGGATCGGAAAAAGCCCTCCAAAAATATTTAGACAAATACCCGGAAGGCCTCCACGCCGAAGAAGCAAGGCAAAAAATAGCGGCTTTAAAAATCGCCGAACGCCGCCGCATAGACCCCTTCTACGACCTGATGATCCCGATCAAAGGCGGCACTTTTGACATGGGGGATACTTTTGGGGATGGGAGTGCTGATGAAAAACCAGTACACAAAGTCCGGCTTTCCGATTATTGGCTTTGCAAATACCCGGTGACGCAAGGGCTTTGGAAAGCGATCATGGGCGAAGACAACAACCCGTCGTATTTCAAAGATGACGATATGCTGCCCGTGGAGACGGTTTCCTGGGACGATGCGCAGGCGTTCATCGAAGCCTTGAATAAAAAAACCGGCGGCCAATACCGCTTGCCTACGGAAGCGGAATGGGAATACGCAGCACGCGCTGCTCCCTCCCCCGCCGGGGAGGACCGGGGAGGGGCTAAAATACGCTTCGGCAACGGCAAAGACATCGCCAACTCCGCCGAAATGAATTTTAATGCGCGCAAGGATTATGAGGAGCCCTATTCTATCGTTGGCGAATACCGCGAAAAAACAACCCCGGTCAATCGGTTTAAACCGAACGCGCTCGGGCTTTACGACATGGCTGGCAATGTATGGAATTGGTGTGCCGATTGGTTTGAGGAGGATTATTATCAGCAATGCCAGGCGCAGGGAACCGTATCGAATCCGCAAGGGCCTGATACCGGCGTCTACCGCGTGATTCGCGGCGGCGGCTGGGGCTACTATCCGCAGGGCTGCCGCGCCGCTTGCCGCTACGGCCACGGGCCGGGCTACCGCGGTGTTAATCTCGGCTTCCGCCTCGTCCTCCAGGGAGGTGGTTAGCTTTTCTGGCCTTTCCCGTGAGCAAAAAGGGAAGCGA